>Ga0222630_1000014_pt1 | contig 87472 bp, 76 predicted proteins | sample AntAcemetagenom3_FD_179842 | JGI IMG/M metagenome (GOLD analysis project Ga0222630, IMG submission 179842) | Saline water microbial communities from Ace Lake, Antarctica - #3 | ecosystem: Environmental > Aquatic > Non-marine Saline and Alkaline > Saline | place: Antarctica: Ace Lake | collected...
CCCTATAACCTGCCCCATGATACAGCTGGAGATGTTCCCCAGTTAGTGGCTCGCGCTCTGCAAGAAGACATTGGCCATGGCGATATTACAGCAATGCTGATACCCGCGGACAAGGAAGCGTCCGCGGCCGTGATATCCAGAGACAGCGCGGTTATTTGCGGCCGGCCCTGGGTCGATGAAGTCTTCCGCCAACTCGACCCCAACACGTATGTCGACTGGCAAATTACAGAGGGCGATGTCGTCGCCCCAAATCAAACCCTCTTTACCCTCACCGGCAACGCGCGAGTGCTGCTGACAGGTGAGCGTACTGCACTTAATTTCTTACAGACACTTTCCGCCACTGCCACCTTGGCACGGCAGTACGCAGATCTGACTAGTAACAGTGACATCCGCATCCTCGACACACGAAAAACCATTCCCGGCCTGCGATTGGCACAAAAATATGCGGTCACAGTAGGAGGTTGCCACAACCATCGTATGGGCCTATATGATGCATTTTTGATTAAAGAAAACCATATCGCCGCCTGCGGTGGCATTGCCAAAGCGGTTGCTCAGGCACGCAAAATTGCCACCGATAAATTGGTCGAGGTGGAGGTGGAAAACCTCAGCGAACTACGCCAGGCACTGCTCGCCAAAGCCGATGTAGTAATGCTGGATAATTTCTCTCCAACAGATATGGAAGGGCTAAAAGCCCTGGATTTTGGCGATACCAAAGTTGAGGTATCTGGCAATATCACTGCACAGACTCTGCAGCAATATATGGGCGCAGCAGTGAACTATATTTCCTCTGGAAGCCTTACAAAACATGTTCAGGCAGTAGATTTATCGATGCGTTTGACTTAATTTTGAAGAGGATAATGCCTACACAAATATGGGCTCCTCCAATCCCAACAAAGCCAGATTAATCTAGGGAGAATCTGTCCCAGAAGTGGTTGCCGCCGCGGCTATATTGTTCCTCATAATTAGCACTTTAGCCGTGTCATGTGAAACGGTCGTCGTATTATTCCAAGTTACAGCTGTCTGCCCGACGCTCACATTCGGCGTCATAGTGACGGTCTCACCATCTATACTATCTGACGAAATCCCAGCCGCCAGCGTCAATGTAATCACCCCGTCAGCCACAACCGCAGTAGCCACTTCTTTGGTCGGTGTAAATATCGGAATCTCGGTAAGAATCTTATCCGTTTTGGTATCACAGCCCACCTGACCTCCCGTTTCCTGTATACAGATTACAACAGCTGTTTTCAGTGGACTGACGGCAGACAGTGCCAAACCGACTTTCGTTTTGACTATAAAGTTCTGATAATTAGGCAGCGCTACCGCTGCCAAAATTACGATAATAGATACCACGACCATCAATTCAATAAGGGTAAAACCTGATTGTTTATGAATCATTTTTCGTCTCCTAATAAGCGGGTAAGGGTCTGGGGAAAGACCGTACTGGCAATCAGCTGAATTCCCAAACAGACCCTATACCTATAGACGCTTAGTTGCGCTTATGCCAGTTCTACATATCGGTCAACTAATAGCCTACCTTTGCCCTTTTTGTAATGCTCATGGGAAAATTTTGTCTATGCTTATTATCAATGACGCATGGAATATCGACTCAAATCTGTGAAAATTTTAGGGTTGACTGTGCAGAACTACCATAGGATTGCATTATGAGCCAAACGTTAAAATCACGGCTATTTGCCTTTAAGGGAAGAAATCGAAACGGGGACAAGGTTGTCGGTGAAATTAAGTCTGAGGATCTCGTTAGTGCAAAACGTCAGTTGCGCAAGCAGGGTATTATCTGTATCTCAGTAAAAAATAAAGGCAAACCTCTGTTCACGCGAGATAAAAATATTATTGCCGCTGACATTGCCATTTTTACACGTCAACTAGCCACCATGTTAAACGCAGGGGTACCTCTAGTGCAGAGTTTTTCGATTGTGGCCGATGTCTCTGATAAGACCCAGATGAAAAATCTCATCTGGGAGATTAGAGATGATGTCTCAGCGGGTGGAGGCTTTGCCACAGCATTGCGTCAACATCCCCGTCAGTTCGACGAGCTTTTCTGTAGCCTAGTGGCCACAGCCGAAGTTACTGGAACCCTAGACGTTATTCTAAATCGCTTAGCGAGTCACAAAGAAAAGACTGAAAAGTTAAAATCAAATATTAAAAAGGCGCTCACCTATCCGGCAGCGGTGATGCTCTTAGCGTTGCTAGTTAGTACCATTTTACTCATTGAGGTCGTGCCGGTATTTGCCGAAACCTTCCGTGGGTTTGGTACTGATCTACCCGCATTCACACTCTTTGTTCTTAGACTTTCGGAAGCGGTAAAAACCTGGTGGCTATTAATTGTCTGTGCGATAGCCGCAACTCTACTTGGATTTCGTGAGGCGCGCTTTAGAAACCCTAGATTTGCCTACGCGGCAGACGGATTTATACTAAAGTTACCCATCATTGGCCTGATGGCTTACCACTCAATCATTGCCCGGTTTGCCCGCAGCCTTGCAACAACCTTGGCGGCCGGTGTACCGATTATCGAGGCTTTAGAGTCGACGGCGGACGCGGCTGGTAATAGACCTTACCAGAAGGCTATTTTGCAACTCCGCAACGAAGTTATAAGCGGTATTACGTTACATCAAGCCATTAATAACAGCACCATGTTTCCCCGGTTACTGCAGCAGATGACCGCGATTGGTGAAGAGTCTGGCACCCTGGATCAGATGCTGGCAAACGTGGCCACCTACTACGAGGCGGCCGTCGATAGCGCTATTGATAATTTGACCAACCTACTCGAGCCATTAATGATGGCGGTCTTAGGCCTATTAGTGGGCGGGTTACTCATTGCGATGTATCTGCCAATCTTCCAACTGGGTAATGTCGTTTAAACACGCATTTTAGTATACTCTCACCTAGGATCTAAATGCGAGCATAGGATGATAGAGACAGGCTTGTCGCCGGCGGCACTTGCAACCATGGGCTCAGTCTTTGGGCTGCTGATTGGTAGCTTTTTAAATGTTGTGATTCTACGGTTTCCTCTGCAGCTGAACGCCGGATGGAGGCGAGATTCACGCGATTTTTTGGGTCTGGAGCCTGAGCTCTCTGTGCCATTGACACTGTCTAGACCTAACTCACGTTGCCCTAGCTGTAAAGTCCCTATTAGGGCGCGACATAATATCCCACTAATCAGTTATATATTTTTGCGCGGTCGGTGCAATGCCTGTGCCGAGCCTATTGCGCCCCAGTATCCGTTCGTGGAACTACTCTCTGCATTGCTTGCCACCTTTTTTGTCTATCATTTTGGTTTGAGTGTCGTGACGGTCTATGGTCTGATTCTGTCTTACACGCTGGTGGTGCTCACCGGAATTGATTTACAGGAAAAGCTTCTGCCCGACCAGATTACGCTGCCGCTTATGTGGATAGGCCTGTTCGCCAACCTCAGTGGTACCTTCGTGCCTCTGACTGATGCCGTTGTCGGGGCGATTGCTGGCTATCTGTCTCTGTGGATTGTTTTCTGGATCTTTAAACTTCTTACCGGCAAAGAAGGCATGGGTTACGGCGACTTTAAGCTACTTGCCGCCCTTGGCGCATGGCTGGGTTGGCAGATGTTACCGATGGTTATTTTGCTATCCACAGCGGTAGGCGCCGCAGTGGGTATTGCCGGCATTATTTTCGCTGGGCGCTCGCGGGACACAACTATCGCCTTTGGCCCTTTTATGGCCGTGGCGGGTTGGATTGCATTTGTCTGGGGTGATAATATTCTCTCAGCTTATCTGGCGCTATTTAATCTTTAGTCAGACACCACTTAACACTCGGCAAGAGTAACAACGCAGTGACAAAAAAAACCTCAACCAGCGCACCTCTAATTGTTGGCCTCACCGGCGGTATCGGCAGTGGAAAAAGTACCGTCGCCAAGGCTTTTACTGCTCTGGGTATTCAGGTGGTAGATGCGGACTTTGCATCACGTGCTGTAGTTGAGCCGAGCATGCCCGCGCTAAAGGCTATTGAGGCGCATTTTGGCACTAAATTGATACTGCCAGATGGCTGTTTGGATCGTCCCGCGCTGCGCCAGATTATCTTTTCCGATAAAGTGCACAAAAACTGGCTGGAAAGCCTCTTGCACCCGTTAATCCGGGACTGGATTCTCAGTCAACTAGAGCTTGCACTAGCCTCCAGCCCCTATGTAATTTTAGAATCGCCACTGTTATTTGAAGCTGACCAAGATCTGCTAGTGTCCGAGGTTTTACTGGTGGATGTGCCGGTTGAACTGCAACTTGCCCGCGCCATGGCCAGAGATAGCAATACCAAAGAACAGATCCAGAGTATTATCAATGCGCAGATGTCTCGCCAAGATAGACTTCGCAAAGCAGACTTAGTTTTTGATAATTCTCTCCCAGAGAACACGGTGCCCTCCAGGGTCCAGAAACTTCATCAACAATTTTTAGTCAAGGCCGTCAGTCAATGAATAAAACAACTCTAGTACCCTGTCCAACCTGTAAAACTAATGTCGCTTGGATCGATGAAAATACCCATCGGCCATTTTGTTCAAAGCGCTGCCAGCAGATAGATTTTGGTGACTGGGCTACCGAGAGCTTCGCCATTGCTGGCGAGCCAATCCTCGGCCACAGCCTTATGGACGGTGGTGAAGAGTAGCCGCTAGTGCAGCTAGAATAGGTTTATTGGCTTGCGGAAATGCGTATTCGTAATCCTCTCGCAGTAATGTCTCAATGGGTACCCAGCAACACTCTTGCCCTTCTGCACCTCGAGCCTCTCCCTCAAAAGCCGTGACCTGCCAGACATCCAGTAAAATATGTTTGTCACTATAGTCATGTGACACCTGCATAAATGGGTTGGCTGCGATAACGTTGATGGCTAACTCTTCGTTGAGTTCTCGGACTAGGCCCTGATAGGCAGTTTCATCCGCTTCGATCTTACCGCCGGGAAATTCCCACAGTCCACCCTGATGCAGATGCTCTGGACGTCGCGCGATTAGGATTTCATTGGGGTTGCCATAAATAACGGCTGCCACCACATGAACGCGTTTCATAGACTGCACCGGCTGGCTAAGTTCTGTACTCAGCATTAATACGCACATAGTCGTAGGTCAGATCGGTAGTCCAGACCGTCTCTGCTGCGTGACCACGATTGAGTGACACCCGTATTTCGATGTCTTCTGGCTGCATAGCGGCCTGCCCAGCTCTCTCAGTGTAACTGGCGGCTCTGGCTCCATTCTCGGCAATCAAAACTGAGTTCAAATGTAGCTGAACCGCATTGACATCAAGATGTGTCAGACCTGCCCTACCAATCGCGGCAAGTATCCTGCCCCAGTTGGGATCAGAGGCTCCCAGTGCGGTCTTTACCAGCGGTGACTCGGCAATGGTGTAGGCAACCGCTAGGGCTTCATCTGTATCCACGGCACCCTCTACAACTACTGAGACAAACTTACTCGCGCCTTCGCCGTCACGAATAATGGCTTGGGCCAAATCAATAAAGACGGTTTTAAGCTTAGCGACAAACTGATCAAAGGATTCTTCGTTGATGATAATACCGCTGGTACCTGTAGCGACTAAGATTACCGCGTCATTGGTTGAGGTGTCGCTGTCTACGGTAATGCGGTTAAAGGATTTTTCATTAGCTAACCTTAGGGCACGATGTAGAAGCTCTGCGTCCACCGCGGCGTCTGTAGCCACATAACCAAGCATTGTTGCCATGTTAGGCTTGATCATGCCCGAGCCTTTAGTAATTCCTGTGATGGTGATTTTTCTGCTCTTGCCATATTGCAGCGAGGCACCCTTGGCTCTGGTGTCGGTCGTTAGAATCGCCTCTGCCGCATCGGCCCAACCCTCATGGCTAAGGGCAGCTGCCGCGACGGGCAGTCCCTTCAACAGCCTGTCCATGGGCATCAGTTCGCCAATCACCCCGGTGGAGAATGGTAGTATCTGGTCTTTCTTTACTGCAGTGATTGCAGCTAAGGCTTCACAGCTATGCAATGCATCTCGGAGACCTTGCTCGCCCGTCCCGGCGTTCGCATTACCGGTATTGATCATTAAGTATTTAGGGGTAGTGCTGGCTAAATGCGCCTTGGCAATGGTTACTGGCGCGGCACAAAAGGCGTTTTGGGTAAATATTCCAGCCACCGTGCTACCTTCGGCAATCTCCATAACGACCAGATCTTTACGCCCTGCCGTTTTTATGCCTGCGCTGGAGATGCCGAGCTTAAAGCCAGTCACCGGGTGCAGCTTGGGTAGCTGTCCTTTGCCTGTTGCCATTATTATCGCCTTTTAGATGCGCACTAAATTCAGCACTTTATATCTTGCCGTGACATTGCTTATATTTTTTACCCGAGCCACAGGGACAGCTATCATTGCGACCGACCTTAGGCCCCTGGCGCTGCATCGGCTTGGGCGCCTCAGCGACCTTATCGTCGATACCAGCGGCCTGTGCATGCTGATACTCACGACCTTTTTGTTGTTCTCTGCGCTGCTGCTCCAATCGATCCATCTCGTCCTTCGTAGAAACCTCAATATGACTGAGATAGCGAATGGTCTCGTATTTAATGTTATCCAGGAGTTCCTCAAACAGCGCGAACGATTCCCGTTTATATTCTTGCTTCGGATTTTTCTGAGCATAGGCGCGCAGACCGATGCCTTGACGTAACTGGTCCATGGAGGCCAGGTGATCTTTCCACAGGCTATCCAACACCTGAAGCATAATCTGACGCTCGACTTCACGCATCTGCACACCAACGTGGACATAACGCTGGCTATAGGATTCCTGTAACGCCTCAGTAATCCTGCCGCGCAACGTCTCCTCATCAAGGCGACTATCTTCATCCAGCCACTGTTGAACGGGCAACTGAGTGCTAAATTCCAGCGCAAAGGCCTGCTCCATAGCTGCAATGTCCCACTGTTCTTCAAGACTCTGCGGCGGTATATATCTGCTGATACAAGTATCTACGACGTCTGCTCGAACATTAGTGATCACATCGGATATATCTGCATCTTCGAGTAAATCATTGCGCTGCTGATAGACAACCTGCCGCTGGTCATTGGCTACGTCATCGTATTCCAATAGATGCTTACGCATATCAAAGTTGCGCCCTTCTACTTTGCGCTGAGCTTTAACAATGGCACCCGTAACCATGCGATGCTCGATTGCTTCCCCGTGCTCCATACCCAAGGAGCGCATCATATTTTTGACCCGATCTGATGCGAACAGGCGCATTAGCGGGTCTTCCAGCGATAAGTAGAAACGAGACACGCCGGGATCGCCCTGCCGACCTGAGCGTCCACGTAACTGATTGTCGATGCGGCGTGATTCATGGCGCTCGGTGGCGACAATATGCAGGCCACCGGCCGCGATAACCTCATCATGACGCACCTGCCAATTGTCCCTGACCTCGGCGATGCTACTGTCACTTTTGTTACCCTTGGCCTGAAAGGATTTTAGCTCGGCCTCAAGGTTGCCACCTAAGACAATATCGGTACCGCGACCCGCCATGTTGGTGGCGATGGTGACTGCACCGGGACGTCCTGCATTGACAATAATATTCGCTTCCAACTCATGCTGCTTGGCATTTAAAACGCTGTGTTTAACACCTGCCTTTTTCAGCATTTCTGACAGCAATTCAGATGTCTCAACCGAGGCGGTGCCCGCCAATACCGGCGCGCCTTTGGCGACAATCTCTTTTATATCCTCAATAACCGCCTCAAACTTTTCTTCTTGGCTCAGAAAAACCAAGTCATTCAGATCGATTCTCTCGACATCGACATTAGTCGGTATGACCATCACTTGAAGACTATAAATCTGCTGAAATTCATAGGCTTCGGTATCAGCAGTGCCCGTCATACCTGATAACTTCTCATACAGGCGGAAATAGTTTTGGAAGGTGGTAGAGGCCAGTGTCTGACTTTCTTGCTGAATTTCCAGCCCCTCTTTGGCCTCAATTGCTTGATGCAGCCCCTCGGATAAACGCCGACCCGGCATGGTACGACCGGTATGCTCATCAATCAGTACTGCCTGACCCTGCTGGACAATATATTCCACATCTTTACTAAATAGGTGCTGAGCTCTAAGTGATGAGTGCACATGATGGAGCAGCCCCAAATTAGTCGCCATGTAGAGACTTTCGTCCTGCTCAAGCAAGCCCTCACTAATCAATATTTCTTCAACTTTCTGATGACCACTCTCGGTAAGCTCCACACTGCGTGATTTCTCATCGACAATAAAGTCACCCGTCAGCTCTTCCGCTTCCTCACCTTCACCCTCACCATCAGGCTGTAAGGTTAGTTTTAGTGTCAGTGCGTTCACTGTTTGATAAAGTGCAGAACTATCCTGTGCCGCGCCGGAGATAACCAGCGGTGTCCTAGCCTCGTCAATAAGGATTGAGTCCACCTCATCGATAATGGCGAACGCTAGACCGCGCTGGGATTTATCTTCCAGACGCAGGGCCATATTATCGCGCAGATAGTCAAAGCCAAATTCATTATTGGTTCCATAGGTGATGTCAGCGGCATAGGCGTCCTGCCGTGAACAGGCAACCAACTCGCTGTCATCCCCGGGATTCAGGCGAAAAGAATTGGCACTATCGGCTCCTTGATACGACTGGATAACACCAATGGACATACCAAGCCTTTGGTACAGGGGGGCCATCCACTGAGCATCTCGCTTCGCCAGATAGTCATTGACGGTAATCACATGCACGCCTTTCTCAGGCAGGGCATTGAGATAAGCCGCTAAAGTCGCGACCAGGGTTTTGCCCTCACCGGTGCGCATCTCAGCAATTTTACCGCGATGTAGAGTGATGCCACCAATCATCTGCACATCAAAGTGCCGCATACCCATGACACGCACGGCAGTCTCTCGAACCAGCGCAAAGGCATCTGGCAGCAGCTGTTCAATGCTTTCGCCCTGAGCTAATCGACCTTTGAGGACTTCGGTTTGCGCGGTCAGATCAACGTTATTTAATGCCTTGAGTTCAGCCTCTAAGCCTTTTATTTTTAGTGCTATTTTTCGCATTCCGCGCAAGTCGCGCTCATTACTGCTACCGAATATCTTCTTCAGAATGTTGCCAAACATTGGGATTTTCCATAAATAAGAGCAAAGGAACTAGAGAGTTAATACTCTCTAACGAATCTTAATCGTCTTGCAGTCTATGTTTAGCGGCTGGTGCGCTTGATGTATGATGCGGGATCGACAGTGCGACCATTTTTGAATACTTCAAAATGAACATGGGGGCCAGTCGAACGGCCTGAACTACCCATCTTTGCAATAAGGTCACCTTTTTTAACAATGGCACCTAAGTCGGCGATGTTACTTTCATTATGCGCATAGCGTGTGACAAAACCGTCACTGTGGTTGATTTCAACCATATTGCCATATCCACTGCGCTCACTAGACCAGGTGACGACCCCTGACGCGACAGCGATAACATCGGAGCCCTGCCGACCTGCAAAATCAACGCCAGCGTGCCAACGGCTACTGCCATTAAAAGGATCCGTGCGCATCCCATATTCTGACGACATCCAGCCTTTAAGCACTGGGCGCCCCGCAACTGTGCGTTCACTTTTAAGCTTTTTGTCTGACAGCATTGACTGCAGTATCTGTAGCTGTGACTCTCGGCTTTCGAGCGCATTGTCCAAACGGGCAAACATCAGACCCAGCTCTTGCTCAACATCAGCAGCAGAAGCCGTTTCAGTAATCAATACATTATCTGGACCACCAAGACCTGGGGCAACAGAAAAATCAAACTCACCATCTTCTAGGCTGGCTATCTGGGTAAGCTGTTCACCGAGCGCATCCAATCGAACCAGTCGAGAGCGCATCTGAGCAAGCTTAAGTGTCATTGCTGAAAGTGAGCTGTCTAACTGCTCTCGGCCTTCACCTACCTGCTCTTGCTGGACGACCAACTGATGCTGCATTTCACTAATACTATTGTCGAAGAGTAATTCCCAGCGACCATCTGCAATCTTAACGCCCAGCATAGTGCCAGCCGCCACAGGGATACCCAGAAGCAGGACGGATAGCAAACCTTTAGCCCAGCTGTTAAGGCTAAGCGTTCTAACCTTCTCCACTCGACTACTAATAAGGATTATTTTCACAGGTCGTTAATACCTTTTTTCACCTAACTACTATCAACAGCGTTAATGCGGCTGTATATATGATATCGGCACATCTTCCGGATTATCAATGAATGTGACGACTTCCCAAGCATCTGTTTGAGCAATTAGTGCACGCAATGACGCGTTGTTTAGCCCATGCCCTGATTTATGAGCATCAAACTCTCCAATTAAGCTGTTACCCAGCAAATAGAGGTCTCCAATGGCGTCGAGAATCTTATGTTTAACAAATTCATCCTCGTACCGCAGGCCATCTTCGTTAACAATCTGAAACTCATCTACAACTATTGCGTTATCTAAACTTCCACCCCGCGCTAAACCAACCGAGCGCAGATATTCAAACTCACGCATGAACCCGAAGGTTCTTGCCCGACTGACCTCTTTAACAAAAGAGGTGCTAGAAAAATCTATCGACGCACTAAGCGCCTGACGCTTAAACACTGGGTGATCAAAGTCAATAGCAAAATTGACTTTGAAGCCTTCGAAGGGGCGGAAAGTCGCCACCTTGTCGTCTTGCTTGACGGTCACCGTGCGCTTAATGCGAATAAACTTTTTCGCTGCGTCCTGCTCCAAAATACCCGCAGATTGCAACAAAAAGACGAAGGGCCCCGCGCTACCATCCATAATAGGAATTTCCGGCGCAGAGACATCGATTACAGCATTGTCGATACCCAAGCCGGCCAGAGCAGAGAGAAGATGTTCGACCGTTGACACGCGAACATCAGCCTTAATGAGGGTTGTCGACAGAGTTGTGTCACCAACATTTTCAGCTTTAGCGGCAATTTCTACCACAGGATCTAGATCAGTCCGTCGAAAAACTATGCCTGTATCAGGCCCAGAGGGCCGCAAAGTCAAATAGACTTTCTCCCCGGTGTGCAATCCCACGCCAGTGGCACGTATCACATTTTTTAACGTGCGCTGCCTGATCATGGCTACACCCTTGCTTTGTAAGTGACTGATTCTAACAGACAAGCTCTCTATCACCAAGATTTTATAATCTGAGGCGTAGTGAGAGAAAGCTCCAATAGCGCTGCGATAACGCGCTATTAATCTGCTTGCTTGCGAAGAAACGCAGGTACATCCAAGAAATCCATATCTTGATCCGTCTGCATGTCTAAATTTCGCGCCGTAGAGCCATCGCTTATGACCGTGCGACGATTGACTGTCGGCTTATCGAGGCGGGTATAATCTATCTCGCCACTCGCTCTGCGCAGCGGGACATTACCCGTCTTTACGCCACGAAGACCAGGCTTGGCGCCGCTGACCCTCAGACCCGTAGCCACTACGGTCACCCTGAGTTGATCTTCAAGGGTGGCATCAAAAACGCTGCCAACAATAATGGTGGCATCTTCGTCCGCAAACTCACGAATAGTGGCACCGACATCTTCAAACTCGCCCAGAGTCAGGTTGTAGCCGCTGGTAATATTAACCAAAATACCTTTAGCACCCTGCAAGTTAACTTCCTCAAGCAGAGGACATTTAACCGCACCCTCCGCGGCGACTGTGGCACGATTGGAACCACTGGCTTCACCTGTACCCATCATGGCCATACCCATCTCCGCCATAACGGTGCGTACATCCGCGAAATCTACATTGATTAGGCCATCCAGCATAATGAGATCGGTGATGCCCTGAACTGCGCCGAGAAGGACATCATTAGCCTGCTTAAAGGCGCTGATAACGGTCATGTCGCGACCCAATACCTGCATGAGTTTTTCATTCGGAACAATAATCAACGAGTCGACCCGATCTTTTAACTGAGCGATCCCCTCGTCAGCGACAGCTCTGCGTCGATTGCCTTCGAAGGAAAAAGGCCGAGTCACTACGCCGACGGTTAAAATACCCATTTGCTTTGCGATCTCGGCAATCACGGGTGCGGCCCCAGTACCTGTGCCACCCCCCATCCCCGCAGTAATAAATACCATATCGGCACCTTCAAGAACCTGAACAATACGTTCTTTGTCCTCGATAGCAGCCTGACGTCCCACCTCGGGGTTAGCGCCAGCGCCAAGCCCTTTAGTTAAGGTCCCGCCCAACTGCAGCACAGTGGCATCACCAAGCTCATTTAGAGACTGAGCATCGGTGTTGGCCACAATAAAGTGGACGCCATCGACATTGCTTTCCATCATATGACGGACCGCATTACCGCCACCCCCGCCAACTCCAATTACTTTAATCTCTGCATTCGTTGGAATGCTGTCTACTAGTTCGAACATAGGTAACCCCTTATTTGCGCCTCACAATTAAATTTCATAGCCACTGACGTGACCCTTAAAGTCCACCCTGAAAAAAGCGCTTACACTTTTCCCAGTAGTTGTTAGTTTTGGTCTTTTTAGCCTCGCTGCGACCTTCCCTGCGTTGCTGCTGAACCCCAAAGTGCAACAAACCGACGCCCGTCGAGTAAATCGGATTATTTACAATATCCGACAGGCCTTTTACATTGACCGGCGCTCCAATTCGCACAGGCATATGAAATATCTCCTCAGCTAATTCAGTAACGCCTTCCATCTTTGAGGTGCCTCCAGTCAGGACCACACCAGCCGCTATTAATTCTTCGAAACCACTACGGCGGATTTCTGCCTGAACGAGGGTGAACAGCTCGTCATAACGGGGCTCAACCACCTCAGCTAATAGCTGACGCGACATGTCTCGCGACTCCCGATCGCCGACACTGGGTACCTTGACGGTTTCCTCCGGGCGAGCAAGCTTGGCTAGCGCGCAGGCATACTTAATCTTTAAATCTTCAGCATGGGCTGTCGGCGTTCGCAGCGCCATCGCAATATCATTGGTGACCTGGTCACCTGCAATAGGGATAACCCCGGTATGGCGAATAGCGCCATCGGTGAATATCGCTATATCGGATGTGCCGCCGCCAATGTCAACTAGCGCAACACCCAGCTGCTTTTCATCGTCGGTAAGCACGGCATAGCTCGATGCCAACTGCTCAAGCACAATGTCATCCACATCTAGTCCGCAGCGACGAATACACTTTTTAATATTCTGTGCTGCATTGGCTGCACAGGTAACTAAATGCACCTTAGCCTCTAGACGCACACCTGACATTCCGATGGGCTCTTGGACGCCCTCTTGGTCATCAATAATGTACTCCTGAGGAAGTACATGCAGAATTTCCTGATCCGCCGGTATGGCTACGGCTCGAGCTGCATCTATGACTCGCTCAACATCTAAGGGCTGAACTTCGCGATCGCGAATGGCTACAATACCGTGGGAATTAAGACTGCGAATATGGCTCCCCGCGATTCCCGCATACACCGAGTGAATAGTGCAGCCGGCCATTAGCTCTGCCTCTTCGATGGCCCGCTGAATAGAAGTGACAGTGGCTTCAATATTGACCACAACGCCTTTTTTAAGACCCGAAGACGCATGCATCCCCGTGCCCACTATTTCCAGGTCGCCTGTAGCACCTATAGCCCCAACTATTGCCACCACCTTTGAGGTGCCAATATCCAACGCGACGATCATGTTCTCTTCATTTTCAGTAGCCATAATTTCTCCTCGTCAGTCGCCTATCATCCCTGTACAGAGCGAACTGGATTTTCCTCAGTGTTTAGCTGCGCACCTACCAAAATACCGTCTTTCCAAGCCACGGCGAGTCCATTGGGGTATCGCAGATCTATTGTTTTAATGTTGTTTAATTGACGATTTAGGCCTGATTCCCAAACTAAAGCGAAACGCCTAAGCTTTTCTACTAGCTGTTTTCTACCCAGCACTAAGCGCACACCTGACTCAGTATCGACTCGCCATGCACCTAGATTGTCGCGCTGTAACTCGACCAACTTTAATCCTGTGGGAGCCAAAAGCTGGGCCATAGATTGGTACTGCTGCATCATCTCCAACGAGGCACCATATTCGGAACGCAATACCGGTAGAGCCTTTAATTTGCTACTGTCTGTAATCTTTAACTCTTCGCCAAGGCGATTGAGAAAGCCATTTTTGCCCCAGCGTGCGATCGGCACCTCCTCGATTATTTTCACTTGGAGACTGCTGGGCCATTGACGCCGAATACTGACCTGATCAACCCAGGGTTGATCTAGGATTACCTGGCGTAATTGCGTCAGATTGACACTCAAAAAGCCTCCGTCAATTTGCTCATACACTAATGCTGCAAGCTCCTGCTGGAGTAAATAATTAAAGTCACCGCCAATCACTACATTGGTTAAGGGTCGGTCAATCTGGCGATACGTTAGATGGCCGCCATACAGGACTAAGCCAAAAGTCACCATCAGGAGCAGCGTCGACAACTTTTCCAACAACCCATTCGCACTAGTATGAGCATATCCCCCTGTAGCATTTTGCCTACGATTGGCGCCCCGACTATTCTGATTTGCCATTACAGCGACGCCTCCAATATTGCTAGAACGAGCTGGTCAAAATTAAGATCAGCAGCTTTGGCCGCCATCGGAACTAGGCTATGACTAGTCATACCAGGCGAGGTATTAACTTCGAGCAATTGAAAGCTATCGTCTGCATCTAACATCAGATCAACGCGACCCCAGCCTTTGCAGCCTAACGAATTAAATGCCTCCATCGACAGTTCGCGTATCTGCGCTTCACGTTTAGGTGATAGGTCACTCGGGCACAGATACTGAGTAGCGTCGGAAAAATACTTGGCCCTATAGTCATAAAATGTCTCGCAAGATTGAATGCGAATAGAGGGCAGCGCCTGATTGCCTAGTATGGCTACGGTGTACTCACCGCCCTCCATCAGAGATTCAGCTATCACTGTCATCCCAAACTCAGCCGCATGTACCCACGCCTGTTTAAGTTGAGCCGGCGTTTCGGCACGACTCATACCTATACTCGAGCCTTCACCGGCCGGTTTAACCATCGCTTTGCCGCCGAGAGATTGCATAATCCCTGACCAGTCGGACTGTGCATCAAGTACCGAAAATGCGGGAGTAGGCAAGCCAATACCCTGCCACATTTGTTTGCATCGTAACTTATCCATAGCCAGAGCTGAGGCCAACACACCACTGCCCGTGTAGGGGAGACGAAGATATTCTAAGGCCCCCTGCAGTGTTCCATCTTCACCGCCAGGCCCATGTAGCGCTATAAAGGCACGATCCAATTTGTGGCTCGGCAGCACCTGAATTATGTCGTCCTGTGCATCGATAGCAATCACGTCAATGCCCAAATTGAGCAAGGATTGATGCACCGCATCACCACTCATCAGAGACACCTCGCGCTCGGACGAGGTACCTCCGTAAAGCAAACCAACGCGGCCGAATTTATGCGGACTATAGGCGGTCATTTTTTGACCTCTACTGGGCTCTTGGGCTCTGATGTCCTGCTGAGTTCGGTTTCGGCTAACATAGCCACCAGCTTGCTAACACTACCGGCACCCTGAGTCAGCACAATGTCATCACCTCGCACTAGCTCGCCCAACAGGTATGGCACCTCATCGATAGACTCTACATAGATAGGATCAATACCGCCGCGCTGGCGAATGCTACCGCAGATATTTTTGCTGCCAGCACCGGGAATAGGCTCTTCACCCGCGGCATAAACATCCAGCACTAGCAACACATCAACGGTGGCTAAGACCTGAATAAAATCTTCGTAAAGATCGCGCGTTCTGGTATATCTGTGGGGTTGAAAGGCCATCACCAGTCGCCGCTCAGGCCAACCATCGCGGACGGCCTGAATAGTCGCCTTGACCTCGGTGGGGTGGTGACCATAGTCATCGACCAGCATAGCGCGGCCCCCTTGAACAGAATACTCACCGACCACTTCAAAACGTCGACCTACACCAGAAAACTTGCCCAAACCATCGATGATGGATTGATCATCAATACCCTCATCGCTTGCCACCGCAATCGCGGCAGCAGCATTTAATGCATTGTGGCGACCTGGAATATTTAGGCTAACATTGATGGCCGGCAGGTCATCTGGACGACTAATCTTAAAGTGGCATTGGCGCTCTTCGGTCGACAGGTCGCTGATACGATAGGCTGCATCTTCACTAAATCCGTAGGTTAGCAAGGGCCGCGCTACATCGACCAGTAAATCGCGAATAACGTCATCGTCAATACACATAACAGCCAGCCCATAAAATGGCAGGTTATGTAAAAATTCAATGTAGGTTTTTTTCATCACCTCAAAGTCAAAACCATAGGTTTCCATATGGTCCTCTTCGATATTAGTGACTACAGCTACCATGGGCTGGAGATGCAAGAACGAGGCATCGCTCTCGTCCGCTTCCGCTATCAGATAGCGACTACCGCCAAGTTTGGCATTGGTACCCACACTATTAACACGACCGCCAACAACGAAGGTGGGGTCGCGGCCCGCTTCGGCAAAGATTGCGGTAATCAAGCTGGTAGTGGTGGTTTTGCCGTGCGTGCCAGCAATGGCAATGCCGTGGCGATAACGCATTAATTCAGCAAGCATTTCAGCGCGACGCACTACCGGAATGCCACGCTTGCGAGCACTGGCAATCTCAGCATTTTCGAGCGTCACTGCCGAGGATTTAACTACCACGTCAGCACCGATAATATTGTCTTCGCTATGACCAATAAAGACTATTGCACCAGCGCCAGTTAGACGCTTAACGTTGGCGTTAGCACTGATGTCCGATCCAGAAATTTCGTAGCCCTGATTCAACAACACCTCGGCTATACCGCACATACCACTGCCGCCAATACCGACAAAGTGGATGCGGCGAATACGGCGCATTTCAGGTGGCTGGAAATTTATATTGTCAACCATGGGCCACCTCGATGCAGACCTCAGCAACCTGTTGTGCGGCGCCAAGTTTGGCTAATTCACGCGCCCGCATGGCCATATTGAGTCTGCGCTCTGGCTGAGTGCAGATAGCATTAATTTCATTGGCAAGTATTTCAGGCGTCAGCGCCGATTGTTGAATCATGGTAGCGGCACCTTGTCCGACGAGTAACTGACCGTTGCTGGTTTGATGGTCGTCAATAGCGTGAGGGAACGGAATCAACAATGATCCCAGCCCCACAGCCGTTAGCTCAGCCACCGTTAATGCTCCAGATCGACAAATCACAAAATCTGCCCATGCGTAAGCATCCTCCATAGCGTCAATGAAGGGCACTACATTTAGCTTATCGTTTTTTAGCTTGAGACCCTGCTCTTGATAGGCATCGATAGTCGCCTGCAAATGCGCTTTACCGGTCTGATGAATGACATGGGGGCGGACCCGAGCATCAATTTTAGCTAACGCCTCTGGCAGCAGACGATTGATTGCCAGTGCGCCACGACTGCCGCCCAATACCAGCAGGCAGGCATTACCTTTGCGCTTAGCCAGTCGCTCTTGGGGTGGCAATAGATTAGCTATCGCGGGCCGCACTGGGTTGCCGCACCACTCACCGTTTTTTAGCGTGTTAGGGAAGCCCTGCATCACTCGACTTGCGATATGCGCTGACAGCCGGTTGGTGGTGCCAGCAACGGAGTTCTGTTCATGGATTACTACTGGGATACCTTTTAATTTGGCCGCTACGGCGCCGGGGCCTGAAGCAAAGCCTCCCATCCCCAATACCACCTGAGGTTTGAATTCATTCAATATTGACAACGCCTGACGAATTGAGTGCAACAGCCTATAAGGAGCGCGCACTAAGGCCATAACACCGCGACCACGGATGCCTTCGATATCCAGATAAGTGATAGGGATATCATGTGCCGGCACTAACTCCGACTCAATCCCACGACGTGTTCCCAGCCAGGATATTTTGGCATCCACCGCAAGCAGTTGATCAGCAACGGCCAATGCCGGAAATACATGACCACCCGTGCCGCCCGCCATAATCATTATGCGAGGGTTATCGGACATGGCGTGTCCTCCGGCTAGGCTGCTGAGGAGACTTTATCTCGTGACCGATACGCAACATCATGCCTACCATCGCACAGCACACCACTAGACTGCTGCCACCATAACTAACAAACGGCAGAGTCAGCCCCTTGGTCGGTAATAGACCTGCGTTAACGCCCAGGTTAATAAACGTCTGGCCACTAATCAGCAGGCCAAAACCCACCAGAATATAAGCGCCGTACCAGTACTTTTGGGTAATGGCCGTCTTTGCAAGCTGAAAAACACGCAAAACCATCGTGATGTAAAGTCCTAAAAGAACAATGACACCCACAAATCCAAATTCTTCCGCAAAGATCGCGAAAACAAAGTCAGTATGGGCTTCTGGCAAATACAGCATTTTTTGAACTGACTGGCCAAGTCCCACCCCAAACCATCCCCCGCGCCCAAAGGCGATCAATGACTGGACAAGTTGATATCCGGAATCATATTTCTCCGTCCAGGGATCGAGAAAGGTTGTCAGCCGCGCCAGCCTATAGGGTGCAGATTCAGCCATCCAATAGAGCAAGAGAAAACCGACTAGCACCACCAGTAAGTACTGGCGTAAATTGGTACCACCCAGGAAAACCACAGCCATAAAGGTCGCCACCAGAACCACGACCGAACCAAAGTCTGGTTGCAAAATTAGCAGCAGGGAGAGCAGGCTAACGATACCTAAAAGCTTGGCGAACTCAGCGGGATTAACGCTCAGGGTTTCTCGGTGCTGCTGCAGATGGCTGGCCAGAAAGACCACCGCTGCCACTTTGACTAACTCTGATACCTGCAATGTAAAACCCGCCAGACTCAGCCATCTTCGGGCACCGTTAACCTCACGACCAATGCCCGGAATAAGCACTAGAGCCAGCAACAAGATACTGAGCAAGATCCAAAGACGCCCGTAACGAGCCCAAACTGTTGGCGGAACAAGGAACCCTGTAAGCATCGCTGCAGCACCAACCAGCAGGTAGGCCAGATGCCGTTTAACAAAATATAACTCATTGCCATATCGGTGCTCAGCAAAACTAAATGAGGCCGAGGCAATCATCACGAGACCGATAGAAATAAGCGCTAAAACAGATAACAGCAGCAGTCTATCAATATGATATTCAGTGCGCCTAAAGCCGAAATATTTCGCTGAAAAATCAAGTGTCATTATTGACCCCCAACTGGTTCACGGCTTCTTGAAATCGAACGCCGCGCTCCTCAAAGCCTGCGAACATATCAAAACTGGCACAGGCCGGTGAAAGCAGCACAATATCGCCCGACCTCGCCAATTGGTGTGCCTGCTCTACTGCCGCCTCTAAAGACGCGACAACTCGTGTATCCACGACGGTGCTTAAGGCCTCGGCAATACAATCGGCATCCGCACCAAATAAAATACTGTGTTTAACAAAATTAATAGCGGCAGCCTGCAATGGCGTAAAGTCCTGCCCCTTACCCTGACCACCGGCAATTAATATCAAATTTCGACTACCCGGCTTACCAAAGCCCCTAATCGCAGCCAATGTGGCTCCGACATTCGTGCCTTTGGAGTCATTGATATACAGTACACCATCGACCTCACCGACATTTTCACAGCGATGAGGCAAGCCCTTATACGTTCTCAAGGTATCCAACATAGCCTGCATGGGCAATTGTGCAGAATGACCTAATGCTAGCGCCGCAAGCGCATTGGCTATATTGTGAGTCCCTTTAATTGCCACCTCGGTTACCGACATCAGCCGCTCTGCTCCAAAAGCCAAATAGCCATTGACGGCGCCTTGCAGTAAACCAAAATCGCCTAGATCAGGCTCATTGAGGCCAAAGCTTATGGCGGCCGTGGCGCTGGGCAATAGCGGTCGAGTGAGTGGGTCTTCACGATTAACAACAACCTTGCCCGCGCCTCGAAATATACGATGCTTCGCTGCATGGTATTGCAGTAACCCGGGGTAGCGATCCATATGGTCAGGGCTGATATTTAACAGCGTTGTAATCGCCCCGCGGCTATCGTTTAAGAGCTCCAACTGAAAGCTGGACAGTTCCAGCACATAGAGCTGATGCTGGTCATCGAGCAGATCCAACATGGGCGTGCCAAGATTACCGCCAACGCCCACACTGAGACCGCTAGCGACAGCCATCTGGCCCAGTAAAGTGGTAACAGTACTCTTACCATTGGAGCCCGTTATGGCGATGACCGGCGCCTTGGCGTACTCAAGGAATAATTCAAGATCTCCTAGCAATGTCACTCCGGCAGCACGGGCAGCTACCAATGCAGGTTCCTGCAATGAAATACCGGGACTGACGAGTACCCTGTCGATATTGACAAACAGGCTTGCCTCAAATGTGCCGAGATATCGTGCAACATCTGGATAGTAATCGATCACTTCCTGCAATCGCGGTGGTTTCTGACGACTGTCCGCAAACACAAATGGTTGCCCCATTGAAGCCAAAAACCGAGCGGCAGACAGCCCTGTGGCACCCATGCCTAGGATCGCGGTATTGCGGTTAGTGGCAATTACATTTTTCATTAATGCGTCCATAGTGAGCGCTGTTTAACGCAACTTCAAAGTTGCAAGGCCAATCAGCACCAATACAACCGTGATAATCCAAAAACGTACAATCACACGAGGCTCTGGCCAGCCTTTTAATTCGTAATGGTGGTGGAGAGGTGCCATACGAAAGATACGTTTGCCGGTCAACTTGAATGATGCAACCTGTAATATTACCGACAGTGTCTCGACGACAAATACACCGCCCATGATGAACAACACGATCTCCTGTCGAACGATCACAGCTACTACGCCAAGGGCTGCACCCAGCGCTAAGGATCCAACATCGCCCATAAATACCATTGCGGGATAGGTGTTAAACCACAGAAATCCGAGACCAGCCCCGCATAGCGCTGCAGTAAAAATAAGCAGCTCACCGGCGCCGGAGATAAAGGGGATGTTTAAATAGCCAGCAAACTGATAGTTGCCGGTGAGATAGGCAAAAACGCCCAGTGCACCGCTGACTAAAACGGTCGGCAGTATAGCGAGGCCATCCAAGCCATCAGTTAAATTGACTGCATTGCTAGTCCCCACAATCACTAGATAGGTAAGCAGAATGTAAGCGGGGCCCATCGTGAGAGATACATCTTTAAAGAATGGGATAATCAGCGCTAGCTCAGCGGCACTCTGGGCCGTCTGATAAAGCACGATGGCGGCCAGCAAGCCAAAGACTGACTGCCATAGATACTTCCAGCGCGCAGGTAATCCGCGAGGGTTTTTCTCAACGACCTTGCGATAATCATCAACCCAGCCGACCAACCCAAAGGCTAATGTCGTTGCCATAACAATCCAGATATAGCGATTTTCTAAATCACCCCATAAAAACGTGCTGACAAAGAGTGACACCAGTATGAGTGCACCGCCCATAGTAGGTGTACCCGCCTTGCTCAGGTGACTCTGAGGACCGTCTATACGAATGGCCTGACCCATCTGGAGACGGTTAAGATGCCCAATCACAATAGGCCCTGCTACCCAGGAAATAACCAATGAGGTAATTACCGCCAAAATACCGCGCAACGTCAGGTATTGGAATACAGCAAAGGGGCTGTAAAACTGAGTCAGATATTCTGCAAGCCATATCAACATTAAGGGTTTCCTCGAAGTAATAACATCGCAACAATCTGATCCATTCCTGAGCTGCGTGACCCCTTGACTAAGCAGGTAATATCTGGCGACACAAGGTCATCAGCGAGTGCCTCGATCAGGGAATCGTAGTTTTCAAAATGACGGCCGCCAAAGACCTCGGCGGCCCCAGCACTCAACGTTCCCAAACTATAAACGTCATCCAGCCCGGCCTGCTGGGCATATTCACCGACATGACGGTGCAGCATGACTTCGTCTGGCCCTAACTCACCCATATCACCCATTACCAATAGCCGCCGACCGCCGCAATTGGCCAGCACGTCAATAGCAACCTCAAATGAGCTTGGACTGGCGTTATAACTGTCGTCGATCACCTTTGCCCCACTGGCTAACACCTTAATTTCCAGACGACCAGCAACCGCTGCGACAGACGCCAGACCTGCAGCAATCTGTGGCAGCTTGACATCCACAGCAATGGCACAGGCAGCGGCTGCCAAACTGTTATTAACTTGATGTAACCCGGGAGCTGTCAGCTCAATAATCTGCCTTTCCAGAGACTCTCCATCCATTGACCCCAGACAGAGGACATATCGATAGCAGCCATTAGCGAGCAGTTGAATATCTTCGGCAAATAGGTTGGCGCTGGCGTTCTGAGACGAGAATGTCACTTTCTTTTGACCGGCAAACCGACTAATCCACCGGCCTGACCATGGTTCGTCGAGATTCACCACCGCTGTGCCAGAGGCCTCTAGGCCCATATAAATTTCGCCTTTGGCCGCAGCCACGGCTTCAATACTGCCAAAGCCCGCAATATGTGAGGCCTGTACATTATTGATTAGTGCGACATGAGGCTTAGCGATGGTGCAAAGGTAGCCGATTTCACCACCAGCGCTGGCGCCCATTTCGATCACTGCCATGTCAGTTTCAACCGGCATAGCTAGCAATGTTAGTGGCACACCTATATGATTATTGAGATTTCCTGCCGTCGCGTGGACTCGGTTGCTCTGGCGCAAAATAGCGGCAATGGCCTCTTTCACCGAGGTTTTTCCTGTGCTGCCAGTAACGGCTATGACCCGGCCAGCGAAGGCCTCGCGCCGCAATATCGCCAAATCACCCAGAGCCTTAGTCGTATCCGCCACCACCCACTGCGGCAGGGGTAGTTTTTTGTCTGGCGTAGAAACCACCAATCCTGAGGCTTTTTCAGCGGCGTCATTGAGGAACTGATGCGCATCAAATCGCTCACCGATCAGCGCGACAAACAGATCACCGTCGTTAATGGTACGACTGTTAATAGCCACAGTGGAAAAATGACAATCCGGATTGATCAATGTGCCACCAAAGCGCACCGCGGCATCTGTAAGACGTAACTGAGGTATCATGCTAGACCCCCTTTCATCGGCAACCCTGCTCTAGCCCGCAGGGCAAGTCGCGCCTCATTTTGATCACTAAAAGGCAGTCGCTCGGCCGCTATAATCTGGCAATCCTCATGGCCCTTACCGGCTATCAGCACCACATCAACTGGGTCCGCCTGAAGGATTGCCGTACAAATAGCTGCACGGCGGTCAGATTCGATGATTACATGCGCGGAGGCACCTTCAACAATATGCTGGATAATTAACTGAGGATCTTCGCTACGCGGGTTGTCACTCGTCACAACGACCTGCTCCGCCCACGTTGAGGCAATGGCACCCATCTCAGCACGCTTGCCTATATCGCGATCGCCGCCACAACCAAAGACTACCCAAAGCTTGCCATGACAATGATCCCTCAGAGTCTGCAGTGCATTTTTTAAGGCGTCTGGCGTGTGTGCATAGTCAACGACCACAAGTGGCAGCGCTTTGGCATCGATCAACTCCATTCGACCCGAAACGGCCGGCAAGCTTGGCACTGCCGACAAAATATCAGCGATAGAAAAACCCTGGGCGACGCCACAACCGATCACCGCCAACAAATTGGCAAGATTAAATCGACCCAGCAATGGTGAATTTATTTCGCCCTGACCCCAAGGCGTGCAAACCACCGCCCGGAGACCCGCCGGAGAGTGCGTAATGGTATGGCAGTAAATGTCGGCGCTACTATCCTCGATACTAAAGCTAATAGCGCGGATATTAGGATTGAGGCCCGACAGAATAACGCGACCGGCGCTGTCATCAATATTGATTACGGCAGTTTTAAGACCGTCCATTGAAAACAGCTTGGCTTTGGCGGCAGCATAGGCCTGAAAATCGCCATGATAATCGAGGTGATCGCGACTCAGATTGGTAAATACCGCGGTATCGATATGCAAACCCGCAACGCGGTACTGGTCGAGGCTATGAGAAGAGACCTCCAGGGCCACATTGGTGGCACCCGCAAACCTCAGTTCGTCAAGAATTCGCTGCATGGAGACAGCATCGGGGGTCGTCAGACCCGCATTAGACTCAGCGGCTAAACAACCATCATTCCCGTTAACCATACCGTAGCCCAAGGTGCCGATAAAAGCTGCTGAATTGATCTGAAGGGACTCGACCAGAGCTGCATAGAGCCTCGAGCAGGTCGTTTTACCGTTGGTACCGGTGATAGCGGTTAGCGCCATTCCTTGAGACGGGACAGCATAGAAAACTCCAGCGATACGCGAGACCTGCTCAATGAGCTTATCAATACCTACTATGGGCACCAGATGCCCGAATGAAAGGCAGCCATCAATGGCTGCACTATCGACCAAGATGGCAACGGCGCCACGATCAATCGCCTGAGAGATATAGTCGGCACCATGAGTCTGGCTACCTTGAATCGCAATAAACAGATCGCCTACTTTGACCTGACGGCTATCCAGCGCAATACCTTTGATATCCACGTCAGCACTGTGACCTGACGTAGTGAAATCCGTCGTTAGATCGAGCAGGGTAGTGTTGCTCCGCTGCGACAGGCTCATCATGAGTCTCCTCGCTTTTTTGAGGCTGCGAGTAGGCTCGCAATCGTGCGATTAACATCTATTTGATCAGGCGTGACCTGCAGTAAACGCAGCGCGTTACCGGTCACTTCAGAAAATACCGGCGCGGCCACAAGACCACCGTAGTAAGCATTCTCACTAGGCTCGTCAATAACAACAACGGTGACCAGACGTGGCTTATCTATCGGCGACAAGCCAGCAAAAACCGACATATGACGATTTTCGTCATAACCCCCGGTTGCCTTAGTCTTGCGCGCCGTCCCGGTTTTGCCGCCAACCGAGTAGCCTTCAATCATAGCGCGTCTACCCGTACCCTGATCACTACTAGCATCATGCAGCATCTGGCGAACCTGTTTGACAAAATCGGCGTCAGCTACTTTGACCCTTTCAGGTGGTGCATCAACAGCCAGCAATGAGATATCTTTGCGCTGGCCATTACTGGCCAATATTGCATAGGCTCGAGCGAGTTGCAGAGGGGAAACGCTCAAGCCATAGCCAAATGCAAACGTAGCCTGAGTCACGGGATCCCAGTTGCGATGAACAGGTAAACTACCTGCTGTCTCGCCCGGGAAGCCACTGCCAAGACTCTCACCAAAACCCATACGCGCAAACAGCTCTCGCGTTGAATCGGGGTTTAAGGCGAGGGCTAACTTGGTGGTACCGACCTGACTGGACTTGCGCAGCACACCGCCCAAATCTAACAGGCCGTAATCATGACTATCCTCAAAGATTTTATTGGCAACCTTGATATATCCGGGACTCGTATCAATTTTGCTATTAATATCAAACTGACCGCTTTCCAGAGCCGCCAAAATAGTGAAGGGCTTCACCGTGGAGCCCGGCTCTATCCTATCGGTCATAGCCCGGTTACGCACCGAGCCTGACTGCAAATTATAGCGGTCATTGGGATTCATAGACGGCTGATTGGCCATAGCCAGAACCTCACCAGTCTCGACATCCAACACAATAACCGAACCCGATTTGGCCTGATGTTTTTGCACCGCAGCCTTCAGCGCACGGTAAGCGCTGTACTGCATACGCAGATCAATACTGAGGCGCAGAGTTTTACCAGAATGGGCAGACTCAATCAGCGCAATGTCCTTAATTACTCGACCAGCGCGGTCTTTAACCACTTTTCTAGAACCCGAAACACCTGCTAGCCAAGCATCGTAGGCCAGCTCCATACCCTCCTGACCATCATCATTAACGTCAGTAAAGCCAACTAATTGCGCCGTGACTTCGCCCGCAGGATAGAACCGTTTGTATTCCAAGCGACCCTCGACGCCAGGAATCTCAAGGGCAAGAATTTTCGCGGCCGCGGCAGATGGAAGATGATGGGCTAGAGACATAAACGCCTTATTGCGGTAGCGCTGCAGCCGGCCTTTTAATTCAGCTGCCGAAAGCTCCAAAGCCTCAGCTAACACCAGCAAATCCGCCTCGGTAGCAGACTCTCGGAAATGCTGAGGATTTACAAACAACTCAGTCACTGGTGTACTAACCGCCAATGGCTCACCATTTCTGTCGATAATCAGGCCTCGGTAGGCAGGGATAGGCTCCAAACGAATAGATCGGGCGTCGCCCTGGGTCTGCAAAAAACCTGCGCCACGCTCGGCTTCAGGCATTATTTGCAGCTGGGCGACCTTAGCAATAAGCACAATCGGCAGGGAGGCCAAAGCTAGCATTACTAAATAGTAACGCCAGCGCGGTATAACTGTCTCTACCGGTTTTTTGGCCACGATTCTGCCTTACCTTTTTTATCTATTAAGAGCCGATTAGGGCGCCATGTATTTACTTCGTCTAAAACTCGAACTACTGCCGCTTAATAATCAAAATCTCTTGCGCCTGAGGACTGCGCATATTGAGACGTACCGTCGCCATCGTCTCTATGCGCTGCAATGACCCCCAGGCACTGTGCTCTAGAAGGTACTTTCCATAATCCACCTGCAGCTGGTTAGCCTCGCGCTCCAACTCTGTTAACTGCGCGTATTTCTCCCGGCAGAGGTGGCTTACAAACGCGACCGATAACGCACTGACTAGTACTAAAAGCCAAAGCAAGGCCACCGGCTTTACGTCGCTCATCTCAGGCAACGCGAACAGCGATACGCATCACCGCACTGCGTGATCGAACATTGCCGTCCACCTCTGATGTTGCCGGTTTTATAGCTTTTCCCACCTTCACCAGCCTCACCCCACGATCAATATCTCGGATAGGCAGGTTTTTCGGCAGCTTGATACCCTGCTCTTGATCGCGAATAAAACGCTTTACCCGCCGATCCTCCAATGAGTGAAAGCTAACGACAACTAGCCGGCCACCTATCTTTAGGCTATCGATAACCTGCCCTAGCAAATCCTCAAGATCGTCTAACTCACGGTTAATAAAAATTCGGATTGCCTGAAACGCCTTAGTGGCAGGATGCCTACCCCGCTCCCATGCTGGGTGCGCAGCGGCCAAAATTCCCGCCAACTGCACTGTTCGAACGATGGGCGTCTTAACTCGCTCAGCGACAACGGCACGGGCCATTCGTCGAGCAAACCGCTCCTCACCATATTCCTTGATGACACGGGCAATCTCCTCCTCATCTGCACTGGCAATCCACTCTGCCGCAGACAAGCCCTTACTGGTGTCCATGCGCATATCCAAAGGCCCATCACGCATAAAACTAAAGCCGCGCTCAGCCTGATCTAACTGCGGGGACGAGACACCCAGATCAAGCAACACCCCTGACAGCTCGCCAGCCATACTCATTCCGGAAACTACCTTGTGAAGGTCTGCAAAGGTGCCGTGCAATAACTGTAATCTGCTGTCCTCGCTAAAACGCTCATGCCCAGCTGCTATTGCCTGCGGGTCTTTGTCTATAGCTAGAACTCTGCCGCTGCTGGACAATCTAGATAGCAACTCGGCACAGTGGCCGCCGCGACCAAAGGTGCCATCGACATAAAAGCCGTCAGGATCAATCACCAAGGCATCGATTGCCTCATGCAACAGCACGGTTATATGTTCCGCCGATTGGGCGCTAGCCATAACTAAGCCCCTCACCAAGACAGGTTCTTAAGAGCATCGGACATGTTGTCTTTATCCATCAACATGCTGCGATAATTTTCCTGCGACTTCTCTCTCTCAGCATTCCAGTTATCCTCTGACCAGATCTCTAAACGCTGCGTACGGCCCACCAATACCAACTTTTTTTCCAACGCAGCATAGTCTCGCAATTCTGCTGGAATCAGGATTCGACCACTACCATCTACCTGCAAGTCCTTAGCTTGACCGACAACAAAGCGACTGAGCATTTCCCCCAGCTCGTCCATTGCCGGCAGCGCAGCGACTTTCTCTTCAAATTTTTTCCACTCCGGAAGTGGCGAAAGCGTTAAACAGGCAGATTTCATATCTATCGTGATAACCAGATCGTTAGAGCAAATATCTTCGAACAGGGTTCGGTAGCGAGTCGGAATTGCCATCCGGCCCTTTGCATCCATATTGATTGGATCGCTACCTCTAAACACTTTTAACCCTTCCTCTCCATTTAGCGGCCCTTATTAACCCAAGTTCACCACTTTTTGCCACTTTTTGCCCTTAATGCAGATTATGGCCCGTACAGACCAATGTCAAGGGGGAAGTACAATGAAAAAGTTAATAAAATCAGTAAGTTCAGTGGTTATCTATAGATTGATTTCAAACCGGGCTACAGTGGGAACTATTTAACAAAGTAAAACATCACAGTAAGACTGCAAGTTAAAGTAACTTCTAGCTTTGATTTGTTTTAAGATCAATTTTAGCTTTTTTTGGATTTTTTTAGATCGAAATAAACTAAGCATTACTCAAAACCCAACGCCAACAAAAAAGGCTAGCGATTTCTCGCTAGCCTTCGTTGCAATACCTTAAGAAGTGAGTCGACCGATAAGCCGGGTTCTGTCGTGGACAATCATTCATCTGGGACAGACGTCACCGCCTGCCTCAAGCAACCTACCCGTCCCCAACGCGGGTCGCGCCATATGGGAACCTATTTGGTCTTGCTCCGAGTGGGGTTTACCATGCCACTACTGTTACCAGCAGCGCGGTGCGCTCTTACCGCACCCTTTCACCCTTACCTGTGTTCGCGAACGAACCATCGGCGGTCTTCTCTCTGCTGCACTGGCCGTAGGCTTTCGCCCCCCAGGTGTTACCTGGCACTCTACCCTGTGGAGCCCGGACTTTCCTCTGCGTCACACCCTTTCAAACGCAAGCGAATGATCGAGAAATTAACACAGCGACTGCCTAGTCAACTCCCTCGAATAATAGCACAGGATGTGCGTTGCCAAGCGTTTTAAACGCTTTATTACAACCCGCAGAACCTACTGCAGTAAAGACGATCAAAACAGCCTCCCAGCATGCACCGACAGCCACCAATAGACTACTTGAGCAGCGCATGGTCCGCTGGCAATTGACGGGAAATCCAAAGCGCCAATTTGTGACGCATATTCGGGTCAGTAACCTGATCTTTAGCCAGCGCTTGAATAAGTTTGTCCTCAACAAGGACCCTGTAGACAAATTGTACCTTGAGCTTCATAGAGTCATGAGCCTCCACCTCTCCATAGGCGCGCTTTTTGGCGTATACCGCCCCAACCTGTAGGGCTTTTTTGACTAACTCTTCTTCATGGGGAATTTTCTGCATCACTCAACCCTTTAATCAGTAAATGTTCTCGCATTGCGGAATATCCGCATCCAGCCGCTGTCTTGACCCCAGTCGTCAGGGTGCCAAGAATTAAGCACTGTGCGGTAGACTCGCTCTGGGTGCGGCATCATCAATGTGGCCCTACCATCGGCTGAGGTTACACCCGTAATACCCTCAGGCGATCCATTGGGATTAGCGGGATAACGGCCTGCAACCTGCAGGTTATTTTCTAAAAACCGCAGGGCAATCTGACCGCTTTGTTGTAGCTCCACGAGTGCATCAGGGCTGGAAAATTCAGCTCGACCCTCACCATGGGATATGGCGATGGGCATATGAGTGCCGGCCATACCCTGCAACATTACCGAGGGCGAATCTTCAATTCGCACCAGTGAAAAGCGCGCCTCAAACTGCTCAGATAGATTACGCACAAAGCGCGGCCACAGCTCAGCGCCAGGAATCAAGGTCTTGAGGTTACTCAGCATCTGACAGCCGTTGCAAACGCCTAGACTAAAAGTATCGGGGCGATGAAAGAACTGTTGAAACTGATCCCGCACCTGTTGGTTAAATAGCACCGTTTTCGCCCAACCTTCACCCGCACCCAAAACATCGCCGTATGAGAACCCGCCACAGGCAACCAGACCTGCGAATTCAGACAGGGTGCGACTCCCAGTCAGAAGATCACTCATATGAACGTCGACTGCGGTAAAACCCGCCCGATCGAAGGCTGCGCCCATTTCTACATGACTATTTACGCCCTGCTCGCGGACAATGGCAACTCTTGGTTTAGCGCTCCTGCTGATATAGGGCGCGCAGATATCTTCAGCCGGATCAAAGCTGAGATGTGTCGAGAGGCCCACATCGGGCTCCAGGATACGATCAAATTCTTGCTGCACACATTCGGCATTATCGCGCAGCGATGCCACCCGATAGGAGGTCTCACTCCAGCATGCCTGCAACGCAGACCGATCACAGGCAAACAATATATCGCCATCCCGACTAATCTCAAGGCTGTCATTTTCGTTTAAAGTACCGAGCCTATGGGTACTCACACCGGCTTCAGTAAATTGCTGCACCAGAGCATCAGCACTGCCGACTAGCACCTGGACGACAGCGCCCAATTCCTCAGTAAATAGGACCGCCATAGTATCTTCATCAAGGCCGCTCAGGTCCACCGAAACACCAACATGACCGGCAAAACTCATCTCAGCCAAAGTAGTCAGCAAGCCGCCATCGGAGCGGTCGTGGTAGGCGAGAATGTCGCCTTGTTCCATAGACCACTGCATGACATCAAAGAACCCTTTAAGAGCCTGTGCATCGTCGACATCCGGAGCCGTATCACCGAACTCAGAGAACACCTGAGCCAAAATAGAGCCACCCATCCGATTGGCGCCAGCGCCCAAATCCAGCAATAATAATTCCGTATCGCCCTGATCGGTGCGCAACTGCGGTGTCAGTGTTTTGCGCACGTCCAGTACCGGTGAAAAACCAGTAATAATTAATGACAGCGGCGAGGTAACAGCCTTGTCGTCGCCATTGGCCTCTTGCCATGCTGTGCGCATCGACATGGAGTCCTTGCCCACTGGTACGGTTATGCCCAGCTTGGGACAGAGATCCATGCCAACCGCCTCTACCGTTCGATACAGCTTTTCATCCTCGCCGGGTGAGCCCGAGGCGCACATCCAATTGGCGGACAATTTAATGTTCTTAATATCACCAATGCGCGCCGCACTGATATTGGTAATCGCCTCACCTATAGCCATGCGCCCGGAGGCCGGACCGTCGATCAGCGCCAGAGGGGTTCGCTCGCCTATAGCCATGGCCTCACCGGCAGTGCTGTCGTAAGTCACGGTGGTCACCGCACAATCTGCGACTGGAATCTGCCAGGGACCCACCATCTGATCGCGGACAACCATGCCGGTAACCGACCGATCGCCAATAGTAATCAAAAAACTTTTACTAGCGACTGCCGGGTGCCGCAGAACCCGAAAAACTGACTCATTGAGATCTAGTAGCTCGGTTGAAAACACGGTACTGGGCAAGTCTACTTTGGTGGCAGAGCGATGCATTTTAGGTGCCTTGCCAAATAATACTGACATGGGCAAATCAACCGGGCTGTTGCCAAAATGATCATCGACCAGAGTAATCTGCTTACGCTCTGTGGCTTCCCCAACCACGGCATAGGGACATCTTTCACGCTGGCAGATAGCCTTAAAGCGCTCGATATCTATGGGCAGAATAGCCAGAACATAGCGCTCTTGGGCCTCATTACACCAGATTTCTACGGGCGACATACCCGGCTCATCATTGGGGATTTTGCGCAACTCGAACCGACCGCCAGTACCGCCATCTTTAACCAACTCTGGCAGTGCATTAGACAGGCCTCCCGCACCCACATCATGGATAAAGGCAATGGGATTACTCTCGCCTAACTGCCAGCACTGATCGATTACTTCCTGACAGCGACGCTCAATTTCGGGATTCTGGCGCTGTACCGAGGCAAAGTCTAGATCCGCTGAACTAGTGCCCGTGGTCATTGACGAAGCCGCACCACCGCCCAAACCAATCAACATGGCCGGGCCACCGAGCACGACTAGTTGCGCGCCTGGCTCAAATTCTGGCTTATCCACGTGGTCTGCACGGATATTACCGTAGCCACCGGCAATCATTATGGGTTTGTGATAGCCTCGACGTTCGCCGGCAAAATCCATCTCAAAAGTTCTAAAGTAGCCACAGATGTTGGGGCGACCGAATTCATTATTAAAGGCAGCGCCACCTAATGGACCCTCGGTCATAATATCCAGCGCCGAAACAATACGCCCCGGCTTACCATAATCTGATTCCCAAGGCTGAATATAATCTGGAATCTGCAGGTTAGACACCGTAAAACCAACCATCCCAACCTTAGGCTTTGAGCCTCGGCCGACGGCACCCTCATCACGAATCTCTCCCCCAGATCCTGTTCCAGCGCCCGAATAAGGGGCTATCGCCGTTGGATGATTATGGGTTTCAACCTTCATCAGCAGATGCACGGGTTCCTGGCTATAACCGTATTCTTTACTGACCGGATCGGGATAAAAGCGCCCGCCCTCAGTGCCTGCCACTACGGCCGCATTGTCCGAGTAGGCTGAGAGTACATTTTCGCCATTAACGCTGTTGGTGTTGCGAATCATCGCAAACAATGAGTGCTCTTCGTCAACACCGTCTACCGTCCAGCTGGCATTAAAGATTTTGTGCCTACAGTGCTCAGAGTTAGCCTGAGCAAACATCATCAATTCAGCGTCTGAGGGATTGCGCTGCAAACCCTCAAAGCTGGCGACCAGATAGTCAATCTCGTCGTCGGCTAGGGCTAGCCCCAACTCAACGTTGGCCAACTTCAGTGCGCTGGAACCCTCGGCGAGAATATCTACCTGCGCCAATGCCCTAGGCTGGTGATGAGTAAACAGCATTTCGGCCTGCTGCAAGTCAGTGACCACAGTTTCCACCATCCGGTCACTGAGTAATTCAGTCAACAATCCTGACTGCTCTTGCGTTAGTTCGCTCTCAGATTTCAGGTAGTAAGCGACACCGCGCTCGACACGCACGATATTTTTCAGCCCACAGTTGTGGGCAATATCTGTCGCTTTACTCGACCAGGGTGAAATCGTACCCGGACGAGGCAGAACCAGCAGTAGCGACCCCACGGCAGGCTCTTTTTGCTCAGCGGGCCCATAAGTCATCAACGCGGTAAGTGTTGCATAATCTTGGTCAGACAAAAGCCCGTCCACCTCAGCAAAATGCACATATTCTGCGATCACCGAGGTGATCGAGGGTACCCGACGCCGTAAGTTGGCGAGTAATTTTTGACGCCGGAATGCGGAAAGAGAAGATGCGCCGCTAAGGATTATCATGGATGCTGGTCTCAAAAAAAGGCTTTAGGAAATGTCGGTATTCTAGCTGAAAAAACACCGCTTAGGCAGATTGAATTAGCTAAATCATGTACAATCATTAATTCCCGAGCAGCGTAATTCGGCGCGCCTAACACGGCGCTAAAGAGGTAACGGTAAAGTGAAGCACGGACTTTGTAACCGCGTCAGGAAAATACGAAATCGTCTGCTGCTCGTTGCGGTTCCGCTTCTATTTGCTATCTTTATCTCAAGCAGCACCCAATTGTCAGATCTTGAAAAAGTCATTGCTCGGGGCCAGCTAGTGATGCTGACACTGGCTGGACCAACTACCTATTATGACGATGGCCGCGGCCAGAATGGATTTGATTATCTGATCGCCAAAGCCTTTGCCAACAGCCTCGATGTCGATCTGCTGGTCAAGCCTCAGTTGACGCTACATGAGTTATTGCGCTCAGTCGGCGGATCTAAAGGCGACTTTGCCGCCGCTAATCTGACGATCACCGAAAACCGCGGCAGGTCTCTAGAATTTTCCATGCCCTACATGAACGTGACCCAGCAGCTTATATATCGCCGCGGCGACAAGCGGCCAAAGTCACTTGACCATTTGACAGGAAAGCTGATGGTTATTAAAGGCTCGTCGCACAGCGAGCAGCTCACAAAGCTGAAGGATTCTGCTCCACACCTAACCTGGTCAGAGCAAGATGATTCGGAGATGAGCGATCTGGTTAGAATGGTTCATGATGGTGAGATCAGTTATGCGGTGGTGGACTCTTTCGCCTACCTCGTGAACCGGCATATTTACCCGCGAGCACGCAGAGCCTTTGATATTACCGACGCCCAGTCGGTGGCATGGGCATTTGGCAGCCACAACGACGGCACTCTGCTCAATGCTGCCAACGCGTTTTTAGATGAATACATTGGCAGTGGCAAGCTGGCCGCCTTGGAACTCGCTCTTTTTGCGCAAACTGAACATTTTTCTGCCGCCAATTCACACCAGCTCGGTCAATTGGTTGCTCAGCGACTTCCCACTTACGAGCAGATGTTCCGCCAGACTGCTGCGCAGTTCAATATGGACTGGGCACTACTGGCAGCAGTTGCCTATCAGGAGTCCCACTGGAACCCTAAGGCCCGATCGCCGACGGGGGTTCGCGGGTTGATGATGCTGACGCTGGATACCGCAGAGGAAATGGGCGTCACCAACCGCCTGATTGCCAAACAGAGCTTAACGGGCGGTGCCGGCTACTTGGCAAAATTAAAAGCCAGGCTGCCGCAACGGATAATCGAACCGGACCGCACGCTAATGTCTCTGGCGGCTTACAATGTCGGCTTTGGCCATCTGGAAGATGCGCGTGTGTTAACTCAGCGCAGCGGCATGGACCCCGATCGCTGGGCAGACGTCCGTAATCATCTACCGCTACTCAGCAAAAAGAAGCATTACGCGACCGTTAAACATGGCTATGCTCGGGGTAATGAGCCTGTGGTGTATGTCGACAATATTCAATACTACAGAACGTACCTGCAACTCTACTCACTCTCCCAGCATGACTTTGAACCGCCCCCTGAAGTGGAGGCGTCAGAGCGTGATATCTCAAAACCTTTGTAAGGAAATCAAGTCGTTACTAGCTTTTAGATTTACGTCTTTGGCGAAAGAAAGCGCTGATAAGCTCGCTACATTGATGCTCTAACACCCCGCCCCGCACCTCAATACTATGGTTATAGTGGCTTTGATCCATCAACTGTAACTGACTGGTCAAGGCGCCTGCTCTGGGTTCAAGAGCACCAAACACAATACGGCGAATGCGCCCGTGAACCATAGCCCCCACACACATGGTGCAGGGCTCAATAGTGACGTAGAGGTCACAATCACTTAATCGGTAGTTATTTATTTGACTCGCGGCATTGCGCATCGCCACAACTTCAGCATGGGCGGTTGGATCACAAGCTGATATCGGCTGATTGTATCCCTCACCGATCACTTCGCCACCACAAACTACCACCGCACCTACAGGTACCTCGCCAGCAACACCAGCCTGCTCCGCCAAATGCAGAGCTTTGGCCATATAAAATTCGTCAGTACTCATCTATTGCCCTATAGCGTAAAATCCTTCGTTCACCGATTATTAAGAACTATCATGCTAAAACCGCTTTATATTCGATCCGACGAGCCCTGCAACCAGCAGCGCAATTGGCAAACCGAACTGAGTCAGTGCATTACCACGGTTGATGATCTGCTAGCCGAACTGGAACTCGACCGCACACAGCTTTCATTTTGCCAGCAGGCGGCCGCACAGTTTGTTCTTAAAGTGCCAAGGCCCTACGTTCAGCGCATGGTCAGAGGCGATCCCAATGACCCACTGCTAGCCCAAGTTCTACCCGTAAAAGCCGAGATGCAGTTAGATCCTGAGTACAGCGAGGACCCATTAAATGAATCCAATCACAACCCCATCGCTGGCATTGTACATAAATACCGTAACCGCTTGTTGCTCATCGTCAGCCCCGCCTGCGCCATTAACTGTCGCTACTGTTTCCGCCGTCATTTTCCCTATCAGGAAAACCGTCAGAGTAAAGACCAATGGCAACAGGCCCTTACCTATATAAGGAATGACGCAGATATTAATGAAGTGATTTTTAGTGGTGGTGATCCGCTAGCGGCCAATGACCATTTTCTTGACTGGCTCGCCGAGCAGATCGCAGCCATACCGCATATAAAGCGCCTACGCATTCATACCCGCCTGCCGGTGGTGATTCCGTCGCGCATCAATGACCCATTTTTACGCTGGGCAACGGCGTCCCGCTTAAAGCCAATTGTGGTACTACATATTAATCACAGCAACGAAATAGATGCCGAGGTTGCCGAGGCTGTGGCCCGCCTACTTGATGCCGGCATTAAAGTACTCAATCAAACCGTACTCTTAAAAGATATCAACGATAACGCCGTCACATTAAACGCATTAAGTGAGCGTCTTTTTGACTGCGGCATTACGCCTTACTACTTACATCTACTGGACCCAGTTCAGGGTGCCAGCCATTTTGATATTGAGGAAGCTCAGGCTCTGAAAATCTATCGTGAATTACAGGCCATGCTGCCGGGCTTTTTGTTACCAAAACTGGTGCGAGAGATCCCTGGAGAGCGCTCAAAGACCATCGTTGCGTCCTAGACTGGAACCTCAGGCTTTACTAACCGCGAGTAGCTTGAAAGCAACGTTCTAAAGCCAATAAAACAGCGCTTCGGTATTTCTAATAATGTCACTTGTAATGCCACAATCAATAGGAGTAGAATCCTGAGATTAGAGGAGTTTTTTCTCTATGTTTCTATTTCGGTTGCGGTGCAAATCCCGTTTGTCTTGAGTCAGTTTGACCGACCCAAAATCCGCAGACTGTAAATTACATCAATCTAAGTTAAATATCTCGGGGGAGATTTTATGAAAGCTAATACTTTTTGGAAATTAAATGCCATTGCGGCAGCTGTGATTGCTGGTAGCGCTATGCTTCCAGTGGCTTCTGCTGTAGCGGAAGAAATGGTTGAAGAAATTGTGACTATGGGTGCACGTGGTGCCCCACGGACTGTCACAGATTCACCAGTGCCTGTAGACGTTCTCACTGCAGACGAGTTAGGTAGAGCCGGCTCCAACGATCTGCTAATGCAATTGCAGGGTGCTATACCTTCGCTAAACGTTCACCTTCAGCCAATCAGTGACGCTGCCAGTATGATTCGTCCGGCTAACCTGCGTGGCCTTTCATCAGATAGTACTCTTGTTATGGTCAACGGTAAGCGTCGTCACCGTGCTTCTGTGATCGCATTTCAAGGCGGCGGTGTAAATGACGGTTCTCAGGGTCCAGATATTTCTGTCATCCCAAGCATCGCATTGAAGCAAGTAGAAGTCCTCCGTGACGGTGCTGCGGCTCAGTATGGTTCTGATGCAATTGCTGGCGTTATTAACTTCGTACTTGATGACTCTTCTGAGGGCGGAAGCCTGACAGTTAAGAGCGGCGAGTACAGCGAAGGTGACGGCGCAACTACCGTCATCGCTGGCAAGTATGGTATGCCGTTAACTGATGCTGGCTTTGTTACGTTGAGCTTCCAAGCGAAAGAGGCCGACGCGACTTCGCGCTCTGTTCAGCGTCCAGACGCTCAGGCTCTTATCGACGGCGGCAATACCTCTGTGACTAAGCCGGCTCAAATCTGGGGTGCTCCGCAAATTGATGACGACGTCACTTTCTTCATTAACTCCGGTTTAGATCTGGGTAATGGCTCTGAAGTGTACATGTTTGCGAACTACTCAGAACGCGATGTTGATGGCGGCTTCTACTACCGTAATCCAAACGATCGTGGTGGTGTATTTACAACAAACAATGACAACGGTACGTTTCAGGTTGATGGTGTAACCTATACAGAGGCTCAAAAAGATGCATTAGCAGCAGATGACTTTGCTTCTAGGCTGATTGCTGACCTTGATTTAACCGATTCAGAGTCATGCGGTCGCGTTGATCCTGTTGCTAATCCTACCAAGACGGCGAATGCGTCAACGATTCTTCCGGGTGATTCTGCGGCTCTTGCAGCATTAATGGCAAATCCCAACTGCTACATCCACAACAAGCAGGCGCCAGGTGGCTACACGCCACGTTTCGTCGGTAACATCACAGATACCTCTTTTACAGCAGGTAAGCGTGGCGATATCACTGGTGGTTCAATGGACGGTGTTTTCTATGACATCAGTGGTTCGGTAGGTCGAAACTCAGCTGATTTCGGTCTGAACAACACGTTCAACCCATCTATGGGTCCAGACTCAAAGCGTAATTTCAGAACTGGTAGCTACACTCAGCTTGCAAAAACCTTTAACCTAGATCTGCAAAAGCAGTATGGCGATACTAGTGTTGCTGGTGGAGCAGAATGGCGTGAAACGACTTTTGAAGTTGTGTCAGGTGAAGAAGCCTCGTGGAAAGTTGGCGAGTATGCATCTCAGGGCTTTAACGTAGGCTCGCACGGTTTTGCCGGATTCTCTCCAGACTCAGCGGGTTCGTTCACACGTCGTAACTATGCCCTGTACATGGATATTGAATCTCAGTTGACCGACGAACTTTTGATTGGTGGTGCTGTGCGTTATGAGGACTACACAACTTTCGGAGATACAACCAACTACAAGGTAACCTTTAACTATCAGGTTGCTGACAACATCGCAATCCGAGGCTCTCACAGTACGGGTTTCCGTGCACCAACTCAGGGTCAAGCTAACGTCGTCAACACGCAGACCACGCTGGTCGGTGGCGAGTTGACTCAAGCACAAACTCTGCCTGGATTTAAGTTGGGCCAAGGTCTACTTCAGCCAGAAGAGTCAGAAAGCTTCGCACTAGGTGCGGTTATGTCGCTAGGTGAAGTAGAGGTTACAATCGATGCGTTCCAGATCGAAGTTGAAGATCGTATCGCTCTGACAAGTAACGCAGCGCCTACTGTTGCTCAGCGTCTTGCTATGGGCGCTGCTGGTGTTCCCAACCCCGAGTTGATCGGTGAAGTTAACTACTTTACTAATGACTTCAATACCGAGACTAGAGGTATTGACGTCGTTGCGACCTATGGAACTGACTTGTTCGGTGGCAGCACTGATTTTAGCCTAGCTTATAACTACACAAAAACTAAAGTTCCTACTCGTGGACTTTCTTGTGCTACCACAGCAATTCCGGCTAGCAAATCCAATGACTGCGTCACAAGTGACTCTAAGGTAAAGAGACTGCAGGAAGGTCTGCCAAATCATCGCGCAACGTTCACTATGGCTCAGAACTGGGAAAACGTAAGTGCTTTTGTTCGCGCTAACTACTTCGGTGAGTACTATGCAGTGCACGCTGACTGGTTTGGTACTGACGCCGATGCGGCAGTCACTATTGATATGGAAGTCACTTACATGCTGAACGATAGCTTTGACATCTCTGTAGGTGCTCAAAACATCCTCGACCAAGATGCAGAGCGTATCAACGGTTCAGCCGGAGCTGTCGGTGAAGGAGTTCCGGACGGTGTCCTTGGCGCGATCTTCTACGAGACTTCGCCGATGGGTGTCGAAGGCGCTTTCTGGTACGTGAAAGCGGGTTACAACTTCTAAGCAACTCGTCTGAGTTAATTAGACTAGGTCAGCACGCAAGCGCTGACCTAACAGATACAAAAAAGGGGTGCCAATTGGTACCCCTTTTTTTATCGCTCAAATAAACCCAGAAAACAGTTCCCCAAACAACTAACTGGGTGTACCCTATGGGGGTATGAAAAATATAATCATAATCTTCATTTGCGCACTTCTCGCCTCCACTGTACTCGGCCGACCGATTTCCTATGTTGGCGGCCACACATTAATGGCCAACTCTAATGCCGACACAGATAATATCTACTGGCACTACACCCCTAATATTAATTATTCGGTGGGTCTGGATTATCAACAAGACAAAATCAGCAATAAGAGTTTCCCGTCGGCAAGATTTACCTATCTGCTCAACCGCAAGAATACCGCTACATCCCAGCGCAACCTGTATCTAAGCACCGGCCTTGGGCTCGACTATAGCTCGAATTATTTTTACGCCCTGTCTGGAGACTGGGAAACCCGACGGCTATTCGCCGGCTTCTCCGCCAAACAGGTCTCCGGCATTGGTTATGACCTATTTGAGCAGTCCATTAAATTGGGTATCGCACCCTATCTGGGTGCCTATGGCGACCTTCACACCTGGATAATGGTGAAAACCAAGAAGAATGATTTTGATGATAAACGCATAACCTATCCCGTATTAAGATTATTTAAAGGCGGCGCATTAATTGAAGTCGGTTACCATAAAAAAACCGATTGGGATGTGCATCTGATGTATCGGTTCTAAACATTTTAAAGGAAGAGACTACTATGAAAAATTCACCGTTGCTAGTCAGGAGCATGAGCTTAACTCTAAGCCTTGGCATGGGCCTTATCTTGTTCCCTTTAGCTGGTCAGGCACAGGATCATGAGATGGGCGACATGCACTCCCATGAAGGCCATATGCATGAGCAGATGGTCGATGGCAAAGCACTCACTGTAGATGCAGACCGCTTCGATACATTTGTCAGGGATATTGCCGGTGATCAGATCGCCGTGATCAGCGTGCAGGGGATGGTCTGCGACTTCTGCGCTCGAGGTATTGAGAAGACCTTTGGTAAAGATAGCACCGTAACCAAAATAGATGTGGATCTGACATCAGGAAAAGTCTTGCTGGCCTATGCCCCTGAGACGGACATAGATCGCGCCGTGATTGAAAAAAATATTCTCAACAATGGTCTTAATACCACCGCAATTCAAGTACTAGGCAAATAAGATGCAGACGAAATCGGCCAATTTCTTTTCCCTATTTGCGTCTACTTCAACATTGATATGCTGTGCCCTGCCAGCACTCTTTGTCGCTCTGGGCGCAGGGGCCAGCTTTGCCAGTCTGCTTGGCGTATTCCCATTTCTAATTGTACTGTCACAATACAAAATACCCATAAGCCTGTTCGCACTGGCGATGATTGTGTTCGCAGGCGTGGCCAATTACAAAACCGCGCGCATGCCATGCCCTGTTGACCCAGACTTGGGACGCGCTTGCTTAGAAACCAGAAAAAATTCTCAGCGAATTTATCTTGTTTCGACTGCTATCTTTATTTTTGCCAGCATCTTTACCTATATCGCTCCCAACTTTATTTAAGGAAAGATCATGAAGCATTCCTGCCATAAACAGTTAATCCCCAATATCAATCGCATCGCAGGGCAAATTAATGGTGTGGGGAAAATGGTCGATGAGGGCAAGTACTGCATCGATATACTCAATCAGCTTAAGGCGGCTAAAGCAGCTATTGCCTCGGTCGAGGCAAAGATTCTAGAAAAGCATATCGCCGAGTGCGTCAGGGATTCCATGCAGAGCCAGGATCAGATCGACACCAAAATCGCCGAATTAGTAAAAATACTCAAACGTGCCTAGAGGATTCAAGAGCGAGACACATCTTTAGGCCGAAATAATGGATCCGCAATCCCCGTAATATCGGTTTGGAAAACAAATAGATTTCCTGCCTCTGGCGCTGCCTCACGAGCCTCGGGGGTCATCCCCTGATAAGACGTAGTAATAAAGAGCATATTTAAGTCAGGCCCGCCGAAGGCAGCACAGGTTGGCTGGCTTACCGGTAGCGGCAAGATAAAATCAATCTCTCCCTCGGGGGTATAACGCACAACCCTGCTAGCGGCCCATTGGGCACTCCAAATATAACCGTTCGCATCCACGGTTGAGCCATCGGGAAAACACCCATGCTCCGTGCGCAGCAATACAGCTTTATTTGAAATAGCTCCGCTATTGGCATCAAAGTCATAGCGGTGAATGCATCGTGATGGCGTATCCGTGTGATACATAACCGAAGAATCCGGGCTCCAACACAGACCGTTGGAAATCGATAGGCCCGAAACACGACTAGACACCTGCAACTGGCGATCAAGGCAGTAAAGTGCGCCAGCACCCTGCTCCCCAGACTCCACCATACTGCCGGCCCAAAATCGCCCCTGCCGATCAGCGCGGCCGTCGTTGAGCCGAGTGCCCTTATTATTTTGCTCTATTTTACTGAGCCATTGAATAGCACCACTAAACGGATTGTAATAGGCAAAGCCACTGGCAAAACCACAGATCAGCTGGTCACTGTTAACCACCAGCGCAAAACACCCAAGGCGCTCCGGCAACGCCCATTGATCTAGGTTTTTACCCAACGGCTGGTAGCGATACAGAACACAGCCCTCAATATCAGTCCACCAAACAGCGGCACCGGCGTCATCCCAGATAACCCCCTCACCCAACTCATTTTCGACCTTAAGCATATCAACTAAAGTAGCCGTCGCCATGCCCTAGCTCCGCCTAACGGCAGCAATGGCAGTAACAATCGCGGTAGCAGATTGATGGACCTGTTCAGCACTATAGCCTGGCTTATATATCTCAGAGCCAATACCAAAACCATCGACGCCGGCTTGCAGCCATTCATCTGCTGCATCCGCACCCACACCACCGACCGCCAATACTTTGCAATCGTTGGGCAGCACTGCGCGCACCCCTTTGATATGGCCAGAGCCATAGGTTGCTGCAGGAAATAATTTTAAATAGCGGGCACCGGCCTGATAAGCGGCAACAGCCTCTGTCGCAGTCGCCCAGCCGGGCATGGGTACTAACCCCGCCACCAGGCTCCGCTCTATCACCGCCGCGTTGGTATTGGGGCTGACAATAATTTCACCGCCAGCAGCAGTAACGCCAACTACATCGGCCTCAGTCAATACTGTCCCCGCACCAACCACGCAGCGATCACCCATAGCTTGAGCCAGTGTTTTAATGCTGGTTAAAGGGTCTGGAGAGTTTAACGGCACCTCGATAATACCAATGCCCGCACTGTAGAGCGCCTCGCCAATATCCAGCACTTCCTCTGGCCTCACACCCCGCAGGATGGCCACCACAGGCATCTGGGCAAACCAGTTTTCAAGTTTTTCTGTCATCAGGGTTGTTCCCTATCTAGAGCTTTAATGATGGTTTTATAAATGGCCTGATAGCCGCAAATAGCGACCTGGTTTGAGTCGCAGATACGCGACTCTATATTCATCGACTTAAGGGCCAACTGATAGGCCTGAACCAAAACAGCATCGCCAATCAATACAATCTCGCCAACACTGGCAGTCTGATTTTTTAATAGCCCTAGCGAACCAACAATATCAGAGCCCACCAGCAGACCAGATAAATAGGATGCCCCATGCTCTGCATTCAGGGTGCCCTCAATCTGGCGACTGCGAACGGTAAACAAGGCATTGAGCAACTGACCCGCCTGCAAGGTCGTGGACAGCGCCACCCCCTGCATAAAATAATCAGCGGAGAAATTATTCGCGAGAGGCTGGGTAATCAAAATACTCTGCTGTTCTAACAGAGAATAAAGCTCCCCCGTAAAGGCGGAAACAAAGGTTTGCACCTGCCCATCTTTAACGACAGCCCATTTATTGTGGGTGCCGGGGAGCACCACAATCTGCTCTGAAGGCGCGTCCCTATCGAGCATCCACCCCAGTAACTGCAACTCTTCGCCGCGCATCATATCAGGCGTTCCTAGGACAGTCTGGGTTTTTAGCCCAGATAGAATCCAAATATCCAGCCCGCGGACAGTAAACTTTGTTGTGCCATTGCTAATCTGTTCTGGGCTGGCTGGGCAGTCTAAATAAGCCACCGTATGCAAGCCTATATTGGAGCCAACGGCACCGGATAAAATCACCGGCACTGGCCCGCACTGTTTAAGCCATTCGCCTATTAAGTCAAAGAGAACCGATTCAAAATCAGATTTCACGACACTAACGCCGGGGCCCGAGAGGCTAGCTAGAACCTCAGCAGATTGCCCAGAGCCGAGCCGGCAAAGATAAAGGCGCAGATGGGTAGAACCCCAGTCCCCCGCGATGAAAACTGAGTCTGTCATTTAGGTTCTGCCGCCATCAATGGTAAAACTCTGGCCCGTGATCATACGACTATCATCTGCCGCCAAAAATAGCGCCAAGTTTGCTACCTCAGAGGGCTGCAGGCGTTTCTTTAAAGCCACTTGCTGCATCCAGTCTGCCTCAGCCTCTGGGGTCAGCCAGGTCTCCAGTTGACGGTCGGTCACCACCCAGCCTGGCAAGATGGCATTAACCCTTATCTCCGACTCACCATAGTCTCGTGCCAGCGCCTTGGTCATGCCCACAAGACCCGCTTTGGCGGTTACATAACCGGGCATATTGGCTGGCCCCAGTAATGCATTGATTGAGCTGAAATTAATAATTGATCCGCCGGACTGTTCGGCCATCAATTCAGCGCCAGCTTGGGCAGCAAAAAATGCGGCATCCAGATTAATCGCCATGCAATCGCGCCAGCTATCCGCTGTCACTTCAGCGGGGGAGTGGCGGTTATCATTGGCGGCATTGTTGATCAGCGCCTGCAATGGGCCCAGTGCTTTAACAGCCTGCCGAATAGCGTTTTGTAGGACGGATACATCAGTGACATCAATTTGCTGAAACCAAAGGTTGGAGCCCGTTTGCTTGTTGACCTTAATGCACAGTGCGTCGGCAGATCCCCCATCCAAATCCACAAAGGCCACCGCAGCACCCTGCAACGCAAATGCCTCTACCATGGCAGCACCAATACCTGTGGCACCCCCGGTAATAAAGACACAGCGCCCCTTGAGGCTTGGGTAATTTGCACATTCGCCCATGGGACGCCCTCTTGTAGTTATGGACAGGTATTTTTTAATCCACAGACTGCATCGTAGTCTGTTTACCTGCCTGTTTTTGTTTTAATATGTTGGTAACAATAACGCGATTCTGCGGTGACGACAACGTAGATGAAGAGCGCAAAAATAAAAACCTGATAACAGGTATTCAAAGGGGTACAGAGTGACAGTTAACGGGCTGCGGATATCGGCAATAATAACTCTGGCGCTTATTAGCAGTCTTGCCATCAGTGCAGAACGACTCTATACCCAACAGCCTCCAGTGACCCCTGAGTTGGCTTTTTCTGGAACCTTTGATGTCGGTGTTAGTACCATTACGGCGACAGATCCCAAGCGATTAAACACCGCTAATTTTATTACTAAGATCGAGCGACCGCTGGTGCTGGAAGTCTGGTATCCGGCACAGGTTTCGGAACAGTCCCCATTGGCCACCTATAAAAATGTCACGCGACTACAAAAGCCTTTTGAGTTGCAGGGCGATGCCTATCGCGATGCGCCAGCACTCAGCGAGGGCAGCTTTCCGCTGATTCTTCTATCCCATGGTTTTACCGGCTATCGCACCCAGATGTTTTATCTGGGAGAGCATCTAGCCAGCCATGGCTATATCGTTGTGGGCATAGACCATACAGATTCAACCAATACAGAGATCAAGACAGAAGCAGATCGTCCCGCAGGAGGTATTAGTACCTTCTATAACCGAGCTAGAGACCAGCAGTTTTTACTCGACTACTTTACCAACCAGCAGTCGTCTGTCACCCATATCGTGGATACAGATCGTGCCGCGATTATTGGCCATTCCATGGGTGGTTTTGGTGCCATAAACACCGTTGGTGCTTGCTATAACTTCACCTATGACTTGCTCAAGGCTTTGGGCACCCCCGCGGCGCTAGCACTGATTATGCCACTGGCGCTCAACTCCTGTTATGGCGGGCGCGATGAGGTAGACCCACGCTGGAAGGCAGTGCAACTCTTTGCTCCCTGGGGTGGCGAATACGGTGTTCATAATGCCGAAGCCATGAGCAAAATCAGCGTGCCGACCTTTTTCTTTGCCGGCGATCAAGACAACACCTCTGGCTATGAAAATGGCATCAAAAAACTCTATAACCAGACCGGTTCTGAGCATAACTACATGCTGCTATTTAAAAACGCGCGACATAATATCGGCCCCCATCCAGCGCCAGCGGCGTCCTTTGCCACAGACTTTGAACTGGGCCACTACGTCGATCCCAGCTGGGATAGTGAAACCATTAACCGGGTTATCGAACATATGAGTCTGGCATTTTTAGACTGCCATGTTAAAAGCGATGCAGCTCGCTGTGGCTATTTGCCTGCGCGCCAGGATAGTCAACAGTACGAAGGTGCCCTGAATCAGCACAGAGATCCCTGGCCCGGTTTCAAACATCTCTGGGCCAGCGGCCTGCTGTTCTATCGCAAATAATTAGGCAGGGTAAATCTATGTTTGGAGTCTGTTACTACCCAGAGCACTGGCCACAGTCGCAATGGGACCAGGACGCAGCAATGATGGCCGAACTGGGGTTAACCTATGTGCGTATCGGCGAATTTGCTTGGTCGAGACTGGAACCCAACCCAGGAGATTACGACTTCGACTGGCTGGATGCAGCCATCGAGAGCCTGACCAGTGCCGGTCTTAAAGTCGTGATGGGCACCCCCACCGCTACACCACCCAAATGGCTGATTGATCAGTACCCAGAAATATTACCCGTAGACCCAGATACTGGCCGCACCAGAGGCTTTGGCTCACGTCGCCACTATGACTTTTCCAGTGCTGTGTATCTGCGCGAATCACTGCGTATTACCGAAGCTCTGGCCAAACGCTATGGTGCCCATAAGGGCGTAGTGGGCTGGCAGACAGATAACGAGCTGTGCTGTCATGACACAGCCCTTAGTGGTTCCGAGCTTGCCCTTGAGGCATTTCAACACTGGTGCCAACAGCGTTACACCAGCATAGATAAACTCAACAGCGACTGGGGCAATGTGTTCTGGTCAATGGAATATCGAGATTTTAGCGAGATAGAACTACCCATAGGCGCAGTCACCGAAACCAGTCCATCCCATCGTCTGGCCTATCGTCGCTTCTCCTCAGATCAGGTGATTAAGTATCACAACCCTATGGTGGAGATGATTCGCGCGCATGCACCGGACAAATTTATTACCCATAACTTTATCCCCATGAATGAAACCGCGGTGGATAACTTTGCCCTAGCCGCACCACTGGACTTCACCAGCTACGACAACTACCCACTCGGGCGTACCGACCTGCTGATGACCGGCGCGCCAGCAGAACAGCTGCGCCGCTATATGCGCACCGGGCACCCTGACTTTGCCACCTATTACCATGATCAAACCCGGGGGCTATTAAACCGCGGTTTCTGGGTCATGGAGCAACAGCCGGGGCCAGTCAACTGGGCCAATAACAACCCCCGCCCAGCGCCGGGTATGATTCGCTTTTGGACCTTGGAAGCCTTTGCCCATGGTGCCGACTGTGTCTGTTATTTCCGTTGGCGGCAGGCACCCTTTGCTCAAGAGCAAATGCATGCCGGGCTATTGCGCCCCGACAATTCCAAAACCGAAGCCTGGCCAGAAGCAGAGCAAGCCATGGCTGAAGTGGCGGCATTGGATATTGGCAACCAGCCACTGCAGCCAGCGTCTGTGGCCATTATTACCGGCGCCGAAGGGCTCTGGGTAAGCGATATTGAAAAGCAGGGCGAAGCCTATGACTTCAATAATGTACAGCTGAGTTACTACAGCGCACTGCGAGAACTGGGGGTTAATATTGACTTTATCTCGGTGGATTCTGACTTCACAGCCTACGCATTAATTATCGCCCCCAGCCTGCCGATCGTTGATCAGGCCTTTGTGGATAAATGCAAAGCCAGCAGCGCCCAATTTATTTTTGGCCCCAGAGCTGGCGCCAAAACCTCAGAGTTTGGCTATCCCGCCATATTGCCGCCAGGGTTATTACAGCAGCTAATCCCCATTCGCATACTCTCAGTCGAAACCTTGCGCGCCGACTGCATGGAAGGCCTGTGCTGGAATAAACAGCAATATCAGAGCGGTAGCTGGTGCGAACAAATAGATGCTGGAGAGTCAGAGATTTTGGTCCGCTATGATAACGGCGAGCCCGCCGTGGTCCGCCAAGATCGCACAACCTATATTGGCACATTGACCAACCGAGAGTTTTTATTGAATTTTTTCCAGCAGGTTTGCCAGCAGGCGAATATCCAAACCTATAGATTTGGTACTGATATCAGAGTGTGCCAAAGAGGCGATCTGATGTTTGCCTTTAACTACTCAGATCAACCTCAGGAACTGCCACTAGATTCCGATGCCAGCTTGATGCTGGGTAGTACCCATATAGAGCCCCATGGTATTGCAGTCTGGCGGCCCTCTGGCAGCTAATTACATTATACGATTTCACTGCGGGCTTTGATAACTTTGACCACACCCAAAGTACAGATAGGAATAATGTAAACCAGAGCGAAACCCACCGAAAGTGCCGAATATCCCTTAGCCACTAAGGCCACTATACCCAGTGAGCCGATCGGCGCTCCGAGCATCAGGGTAGCAACGCCGATAGCAGCTTTGGCACGCTGGCTCAGAGCCTTATCCCCACTTGGACTAATCACCGCCTCGATGCGTCTACGTATTCCTAATTAGGGTTCCATAGTCTGTCTTGCCTCTGGCAATACTGATAAAAGCCAAGGAGTCATTGGCATCAACAATCGCAATGGTGCCCATACCAGCTTCTAATAATGACAAGGCTTCTTCCACCTTTGGAATCATGCCGCCGACAATAATACCGCTATCGATATGTGCCCTTGCCTCGATGGCGTCTAAATGACCGAAGCGGCTCTGAGGATTGGTAATATCCCTATATATACCACCGATGCCAGTGACAAAGATCAGCAGCTGCGCAGACATCTGTTTGGCTATCTGAATAACCGTGGTGTCGGCATTAATATTAAACACTTCACCGCTGTGGTTCATACCTATGGAAGCAACCACAGGCACTAAATTCGCAGCCAATAGCCGCTCTAAAAGCTGAGTATTGATCTTAGTAACATCGCCCACCTCACCAAAATTAATAGGCTCAGGACCACCGCCAGACACTATGGTTGGCGGGCGCCTTTGGGCCTGAATAAGTTTCCCAGAAGCGCCATGGCAGCCAAATGCATTAACCCCCTGAGCCTGCATGACAGAAACCAGATCGACATTTACCTGGCCACACAATACCTGTTTTACCAACTCTAGATCATCGCGACTAGTGATACGCCGCCCAGCCACTTTCCGCGGCTCTATACCACAGCGAGACTGCATGGCAGAAACCTGCGAGCCACCGCCATGTAATACCACCACATCCCAATTGTCGCTTATCAGGCCCAGAATATTGCTCACTAGCCCAATGCGCTGACTGTCATCAAGCAAAATGTCACCACCCACTTTTACCACTGCTAGTGGTTTTTTTTGGCTCATGGCCACATCCCCAATTGATTGAGCTGGTGGTTGTTATCATGACCCGTCATCAAATTGAAATTCTGTATAGCCTGGCCTGCCCCGCCCTTAATCAGGTTATCCAGTACGCTAGTGACGCACAGAGTTTTGCATCCATCGCTATGGGTCTGGCTTACCTCAATACCAATTTCTATACGCGCGGAGTTTTTGACGGCTACTACCTCTGGAGACATGCCCTTGGGTAGCACCGAGATAAGTGGAAAATCTTTATAATAGGCCTCATACATCTGGCGTAATCGGTCCTCAGTTAGGCCGGCTGGCAGATCGAGCTGAGCGATTGACATCATTCCGCGGGTAAGAGGTGCCGATACAGGGACAAAATCCAGTTTGACCTGCCCTGCTCCAGCTGCGCCTAAGGTTTGTAGTATTTCCGGGGTGTGCTGATGATCAAACACCTTATAGGTCTTTAGATTATTGCTGCGCAGGGTGTGATGATTACCCGCCTGGGCGTGCACACCAGAGCCACTTGAACCGGTTAACGCCACTACCTTAACCGCTGACTGCTGCATAAGCCCTGCATTCGCCAAGGGCAGCAGCGAAGTGGCTATACAGGTAGCAAAACAGCCTGGATTAGCCACGTACTTAGCGGTTTTAATCTGCTCGGCATAGAGTTCCGGCATGCCATAAACAAACGTCCCCAGTCGCTCAGGACAAGGATGTTGATCGGCATAGTATGCGGTGTAATCACTCAGCTGTGTAAGGCGAAAGTCACCTGACAAATCGATAATTCGTACATCGAGTTCAAATAACGCCATAGCAACACGCGCGGTGATTACATGAGGCATCGCGAGGAATACAATATCTGCACCTGCGGCACATTCTTGAGGACTGATATCTTCCAGAACAATATCACTAAGCCCCCAAAATGAGCGGTTAACTTGCCCAATAGTTTTACCTATATGATCTTTACTAGACACGCGCAATATTTCCACGTCATCGCGACTTAACAGGTTGCGCAGCAGTTCTGCAGCAAGGTATCCGGAGCCACCAATGATAGAGACTTTAGTTTTTTTCATAAGGTATTCTCAGTGTAGTTTTCGTCAGGACGAACAATGACCAGGGCTCGCTGCCCAATAGCGACATTTTCATTAGGGAATAAAATTCGTTCGTCGCTTTTTGTCACAATGTATTGGTAGTCTTTGTCTGTCGCGAGAACATCACCCACGTTAAAGGGAGTAAAGTTGACTATATCTGACGCGAAAAGAAGACGGAATGCTTCAGTTTTCTTAGACACCTCAGCAGCGACAATAAAACGTTTGGCCACTTTTCTCTCGGCTGCTAAATCGACATCTCCACCGATCATCTCACGCAGCCCGGTGACGATAGCGGCGAACTCGGTGATATTATTTTTACCAAAGGGTTTTGCACTGCCAAGCTCCAGGGTAAAACTGGTGACTCCCAAAGTATTGGCAGTGAATGCAGAGAATGTAGCGCTCTTTTGCGTCGTGGTTAATATGGCTTCGATGCCCCATTGTCCCAATAATAAACACTGATGCTCAGTCTCGACTCGACCGCCAGCGTTTGGAGATACAGCAAACTGCTTGTACACAGAACCTCTAATCGCAGCATGCAAGTCATAGTGAATCTTTTTATGAGCATCCCTGCCAAAGAAATCGCGACTGTAGTCCATTAAAGTACGACTTCTACGACGCTCGTCAGAATCCTCATCTTTGCTTGTCAGGGCGCCATTAAACAGACGATTCATGTTTTCATCGATTTCACGTCTGCCAGCTTTTATCGCCTTTGGATTGGCGATAACAATAAGTAAGGTCTGCTTAACAGCAACCTTGCCGGCCAAAATATCAGTGACTAATTGATCGATAATTTCAATCGGCGCAGTTTCATTACCATGCACACCAACCGATAATAAAATCGAGTTTTTCAGTGTACCTCCCTGAGGGTGAAAACATAGAACGCCATTATCCCAGAGCTCTACCACAACATTATTATCTATGATCAGACTAGGCCGCCCCTCGATGAAGGTTTCATCTAGGGTAAATTGCACAAAGCTTTGCTCACCAAATAGCTGTTCATGAAAAGTACTCATGGGGTTAAACCTGCTGGAACTCATAAAAGCTTCCAAGTCCCATAATCTGGGTTAACTCATCCAGAGCCGCTCTACTCTCAGAGAGTAAATTCGGGTCGGCCAAATCTGCACTACTCAGAGAATCGCGATAATGCTTATCAACCCAGCTGTTTAGTATCGAGAATAGCTCTTCAGTCAATACAAAAGCGGGATTAACCTGAGCTAATTCCTCTTCATTTAAGACCACTCGCAGACGCAAACAAGCCGGACCGCCTCCGTTGCGCATACTTTGACGCACATCGACAAACTCCAGATGTTTAATCGGCGTATCCTGTGTAATAAGGTCGAGTAGATAGCTGTGGACATTTTTATTTTCTTGGCTTTCCCTAGGCAGTATTAGGGTCATACCCTCAGTTCCAGGTAGGTTGACCAGTTGCGAATTAAACAGGTATGACTTAATAGCATCATCGAGAGATACGAGCTTCTCGGGTGCCTCTATAAAATACACTGGTTGCTCGCCATAAGCTGTGACAACCTCTTTAAACAATCTAGATTTATCAGCAAATGCTCGCTCATGCATAAACAGCACATTTTTATTACTCACGCTGACCACATCATTGTGAAATCCGCCGGTATTGATGACCTCTGCACTTTGGCAGCCCATCACCACTTTTCCGGCCTTCAAATTATGCTTACGTGCGATTGCACTCGAGGCTTCTAAGGACTGTCTCGCAGGGAAGTTGGTGCTACTTCGGGAGTCTCCAAAATCATGTTTGCCGTAGACAAATAATTGGACGCCCTGTTCACCATATTCATTACATAGTCGACTGTGATTGGCTGCGCCCTCATCGCCAAAATGGACTCCGCCAAGCAACGCATTATGGTGACGAAAATATTTATCATTGGTGAAAATCGCTTTTAATATTTCGCTAGTCATCCTGTGCTCTATCGAACGATGAAACATGCTTTTTAAATTGGCTGGCGTAAAGTGAACACGACCGTCTTCACTATCACTGCTGGGTGAAACCGTAGCCGCATTGGCGGCCCACATTGAAGACGCTGAATAGCACATCGCCAACAAATTAGGCGCAGTTTTAGCCACTTTTTCTATGATCGCCTGATCAGTGCCGCAAAAGCCAAGTTCTCTAAGCGTAGGAATATGTGGCCGCTCTTGAGGGATTAAAATACCCTGTATTAAACCAAGCTGATGCAGCCGCATCATTTTGGCAAGACCCTCTTTGGCAGCCTGGCGTGGCTGTGACACCAGCTTAGTGTTATTGGTTGAGGCCAAATTACCCTGTGACAGCCCAGCATAGTTATGGGTACTGCCAATGAGGCCATCAAAATTCATCTCAACTGTGTGGGACATGCTCAATTTCCTTGTTTTTATCACCTAAAGTAGCGACTGGCCTGCAAGACACTGCGACTAAAATAAGGCTATAGTTCTGTGTACCTAACAACATCATTTATTGATAAATTAAGGGCGTTCAATGTCTCTGCAGGCAGCAAAACGTTTTTATCATTGCCGAGATCAAGACTGCTAATACAGGCTGCGAAAGACGTAACATCTCCACCGCTTACTATGTATTGTTTGCCATCACAATTAACTGCCTCACCGACAATAGTGCCGACAGCGCTAGAGGTCACTGTTGCGAGTTGATCGATAAAGGTGTCGACACTGGGCGCGCCATCGAAAATATCTATCTGTCCACGCCACTGAAAGCCCTCTTTTTCCAGCATCGCTAAGGCCGCCTTGCCTTGGTCATTGGGTCTACCGATGACTTGCTGTGCCTCTTCAGAGAGCAAGTTGACATAGATAGGCTGCGTTGGCATTAGGTCAGCGATAAACTGGTTGCCATTGACGGCACCAAATAAATCGGCCGCGCTAAAGTCCATATCAAAAAAGTTCTTACCTATAGCTTCCCAAAATGGCGACCGACCCTGTTCATCAAAATAGCCTCGAAGATCAGCCATTACCTGGGCAGGAAAACGCTCTCTAAATTCAGCCATAAATAAATACCGGCTGCGAGCAAGTAATTTACCATTGCCATTCCTACGGTAAGGCTCGTCTAAAAACAGGGTTGCTACTTCGGCAAAACCTTCAAAATGATTGGATAGGTTGAGAGTTTCAACGCAGACTTTCTTATCTAGAACCTTACTGCTGTGGGTTACCTTGTTAATCTTGTAGGAGTAAAACTGATCATCTTCACCTAATTGGGCAATAATTCCAGCGGTGCCCACTAATAACTTGGTGTCGGTATCTTCCATGACTAGTAAGTACTTTTCTCGCCCCGGTGCCGTTACAGTTTTCGACAAACTATCGATTGCCACAGCAATTTTTTTGCCCAGCGTGGTAAGGTCGGGAGGCAATGTTGTCATCCCTGGATAAGCAGCTTCCGCTAGGCGCAATAAGCCATCAATATCGTCTTCTCTAATCTGTCTTACAATAATCATATTAAACTACCTTTAATTGGTATTAACATTAATCCAGCCAAGCATTTCAGCCTACAAAACCTCTGTCATAACCCTGCGCACTGATGCGTCAAATACGTTGACAATATTATTAATATCATCGGTCGTACAAATTAAAGGGGGTGAGAATGCCATTGAGTCCAAAGAGGGCAATGGTCTGGCAATGAGTCCGTTTTCATAACATTTCTGTGCCACTTTGGCAGAGATTTTTGTCTCTTTATCAAAAAACGTTTTATTGGTTTTGTCCTTTACTAGCTGCACTGCGGCAATCATGCCTTTACCACGCACCTGTGCAACAAAGCTGTCCTGGGCAAACCGTTTATTTAACTGCTCATGAAAATAAGCACCCACAGTAGCGGCGTTACCGACTAGATTTTCTTTTTCGATAATATCTAAATTGGCCATTGCAACTGCCGCACCAATTGGATGGCCTGCATAGGTATAGCCATGAGCAAAGTTGCCATACTTGACCGAACCCTCTTTGATCAGTTCCCAAATCTCCTCTGAAACAAAGGATGCCGAATAGGGAAAATAACCACTGGTAAGTGCCTTGGCAGTCGTCATCATGTCAGGCTTAAGATCATACATTTCGCTTCCAAACCATGTCCCTAGACGGCCATAGCCACAGACAACCTCATCAACAATAAACAGAATGTCGTAACGTTTTAGTACCTTCTGAATTGCTGCAAAATAACCCTCAGGAGGCGTTACAACGCCTCCTGCACCCAGCACCGGCTCGGCAATAAATGCCGCTACCGTATCTGCACCCTCCACTAAAATCATTTGCTCTAGCTGCTGGGCACGACGTGAAGAAAATTCAAGCTCTGTCTCTCCCTCTAGACCGTGACGGAAAAAGTCTGGCGACTCGGTGTGTAAAATATTATTCATCGGTAGATCAAAAGCGGTATGAAATGATGGCAACCCCGTCAGGCTGGCCGTGGCAACTGAGGTACCATGGTAGGCCTGCCAGCGAGAAATGATTTTTTTCTTTTGGGGTCTATTGCGAATATTATTGATGTACCAGACGATCTTTATCAGACTATCATTACCGTCGGATCCACCACTGCCAAAAAATACTTTAGACAAACCACTGGGCGCTTTTTCTAATAGGCGTTCTGCCAACTCAATCTGACCTATGTTCGACATGCCAGAAAACGTATGATAATAACTAAGCTCTAAGGCAGCCTTTTGCATGGCGTCTGCTATCTCTTCTCGGCCATAGCCAATATTCACGCACCATAAGCCTGCAACCGCATCAATCAGTTGCGTACCTGAATTGTCACGCAGGTATATCCCTTTACCCGACTCAATTATTCTAGATCCAGTGCGCGCGAAGTCATCGGCATTGGTTGCGGGATGTAAAATAGAGTTAGCATCAATTGCGCTTAGTGTTTTCACCTTATCTCACCTATTATTTCTCGTTATAGTCGCTCATGCGTCAAGCTGATTCGTGGACTGCTTGATGGGCATTTTAAGTATGAGAAATGGTAGAGCGATAAGAGATCAAACGATATAGCAATATTTTGTATAATATGTGACAATATTTGTCAAATTGTTAGTAATTAATGTCATTTAGTCAAATAACAGGTGATATCTATGTTCCATCACTAAAGGTTGGTCTGAGACTATGGAAAAACATAAACGTGGAGTTAGCTATGATTCTCTCGATCGTGATCTCATCTCACTGCTCCGTACAGATGCTAGAGCGTCAATTTCACAATTGGCCAAGGTATTAAAAGTATCTCGCGGGACAGTACAAAACCGTCTAGACCGGCTGCTCGCAACTAAAGCTATTGTCGGTTTTACCATAAGAGCCAGCGCCAGCATTGACGATGGGGCTATTCGCGCGATTATGTTGATCGAAGTGACAGGTAAGTCGACCTCTAGCATTATCAGTAAACTACGTGGACTGCCCGAATTACAGAAAGTGCACACGACTAACGGGGCCTGGGATTTAGTGGCTGAAATTCAATCGTCGAGCTTGGCGGAATTTGACCAGGTATTAAGAGAAGTAAGATTAATTGATGGTATTGCAAATAGCGAAACCAGTATCTTGCTCAGTACAGTGTAGTAGCCAAATGTTGATTTAATAAAGATAGTAACGCACACCAAAATGACTGGTGGTGTTTGCCTTTAACGACTTAGGTCAACCTCAGGCGCTGCCATTAGACCCTGATACCAGCCTAATGCGGGGCAGTAGCCAAATAAAGCCCCATGGTGTTACAGTCTGGCGTGCCTCAGGCAACTAATAACAGCCGACTAATAATTATAAAAAATAGGAGTCTTCCTTGAGCGAGCAAGCCATTCAACTAGCCGTATTTTGTTTTGTCCTAGGTGCCATTGCACTGATCACCTACATTAAATGTCGCGGTGAGAATCGTCATTCAACAGACTCCAACAAAGAGTACTTTCTCGCCGGCGGCGGCCTGACCTGGGTCTTTGTCGCGGGCTCCATCACCCTCACCAATCTGAGTACCGACCAACTGGTGGGCATGAATGGCAATCAGATGTTATTACTGGCCCTGTGGGAGCTGGCTGGTTTTGTCGGTCTAATGGTATTGGCCAAGGTGTTTTTGCCCGTGTACTATCGCAATAACTGCACTACCACCACGGAGCTTCTTGAACGACGCTACAACAGCAAACATGTGCGGGCACTGGTTTCGACCATGTTTCTGTTTATCAATGTGTTTGTCTTTCAGCCCGCGGTTATCTATACCGGCGCGCTATTTATAATTTCCATGACTGGCATTGATGCGGATCTAATGACCATCGCTATCGCCTTTGCACTGGTGGGCGCGGCCTACTCGGTGCTGGGTGGCCTTAGAGCCGTTGCCGTATCCGATACCTATGGTGGTGTGCTGGTGCTGCTGATGGGGCTGGTCATTGTGGTGCTATCTCTGATGGCCATCAACTTTGACTTTAGTGGTATTCCCGCTGAGCGCTTAACATTGATTGGTGACAGCGCTTCACCGGTGCCCTGGCATACATTGCTAACCGGTATGTTTCTGATTCAAATTTTTTACTGGAGTACCAATCAGACCATTACCCAACGCGCCATGGCTGCGCCCACGGTTAAAGAAGCACAAAAAGGCGTCTATGCCGCAGCCTTTATTCGCGTGATATTTATCCCTTCGATGGTCGTAATTCCCGGTATTGTTGCTTTTAAACTCTATGGCGATATTGGCGATCAGGCCTATGGCCGCATTGTGGGTGATCTGTTGCCAAGTTGGTTATCTGGTGTATTTGCCGCAGCCATTGCGGCGGCAGTGCTCAGTTCCTTTAACAGTATGGTTAACTCCTCTGCGGCCATGTATGTCTGTGATCTGCACGAACGCTATATTGATGAAAAACCCAATGTGCGGGTCCTCAGCGCCCTAGCTACAGGGGTGTTTGTGCTGATCGCCGTTGCCATGGTGCCGGTCTATGCTCAGTCCGACAGTATTATTAATCTGCTTCAAGAGCTCTGGGGTTTGATCAGTATGCCGATTCTGGCCTGCTTTGCTGTGGGTCTGCTATTTAAGAATGTAGATTATCGCGCAGCGATTGCCGCAGTGATCTTTGGGGTCTTAATGTATGCCTGCTTTATCTGGCTATGGATGCCGCTGCACTATATTCATATGATGTTTTTTACTTTCTTTATCTGTGTCGGACTGGCGCTGAGCATCAACCGATTGGTCTTTGGCAACAGAGCCGAGTTTATTGGCCTCAACTCGTCAGATGAAAAATCAGCAGACTTGTCGGCTGCATAATCGGCAGTTGCAGCCCAACGTTCATGAGGGCATCGCCACTCACCACCGAGCCATTAATTACATCTAAAATAGATGATGAGGTACTGCTCGGTACGCTGGGCCAGATAATACATACTGTATAGAGCGTATTTGCACCCAACCCTCGAAAGCGCAAACGGCCCATTGTCGTGGTAGTTGAACTGTCCAGCAGTGCATAGGAAAATATTGCCTCCTGCTGATTAACGGCGACAATGCCAAAGCTATTTTCACTTTCACTGGTATCAAGACGCACCAGATCACCGTTATGGATTAACTGGCGATGCTGTTTGTGCAGAGCCACAGCCTCGGTTAACACGCGTTTTTCTTCGTCATCCATGTCCAGCAAATTGGCCTCAATGCCCATATCCCCAAACAGTGCCACCCCAGCTCTGGTGGCTATACTGATACTGCGGCCAGTAATATGGCAGTATTTAGGCCCCACATGGGCGCCCATAAATTCTGCGGGGAAAAACATTGAAAAGCCTTTTTGGATGGCCAGTCGATCCAGCGCATCATTGCTATCCGAGGGCCAGACTCGATCGGTGTAGCGCAAAATACCAAAGTCGGCACGGCCACCCCCAGAGGAACAACTCTCTATTTCCACCTTTGGATGGACATCGCGAACACGGGCCAGCAGTTGGTAGAGCGCCAAGGTCTGATAATGGGTCACCGCCCGCCCCTCGGCATTGCCAGGCTGACTATTTACTCGATTCATATCCCATTTTAAGTAGGCAATCGGATACTGAGTTAATAGGGCATCGATGCAGTTAAACAGATAATCTTGAACCTCAGTGCGCGTTAAATCCAGTACCAGCTGATTTCTCGACAGGATCAGTGGTGCTGGTGGAGTGCTCAGTATCCAATCCGGATGGGCGCGATATAAGTCGCTATCCGGGTTGACCATTTCCGGTTCAATCCACAGGCCAAACGCCATATCCTTGCCGTGGACATAATCGATTAACGGGCCTAAGCCATCGGGGAAAACTGTCTTATCGACAGTCCAGTCCCCCAGCCCGGCAAAATCAGATTTGCGGTTTTTAAACCAGCCATCATCGAGTACAAAACGCTCGGCACCCACTTCGGCAGCACTGTCTGCCAGTGCCTGAAGCCGCTTCAAAGTTAGATCAAAATACATGGCTTCCCAAGTATTAAAATGCACTGGCTTGGACTTCCCCACCATGCGTGCATCTGTTAGCTGAGATCGGATATAACGATGGAAACAGCCAGACAGCGCCGATAAGCCATTGTTGGTACTGACCCCATAGAGTACTGGCGAACAGTAGGATTGATTGGGTTCAAGGCTCAGTTCACCGGGAAAAAACAGCTCCCCCAACTGAGCGTAGGCACGGCCGGTAAACTGCTCTTCAATACGAATATGATGATTACCACTCCAACCCAGGTGCAGCCCATAGGCTGCGCCTGCAGCTTCATTGGTCTGCTCGGTTTGGACAATCACCCCAGGAAAAGAATCATGGGAGGTTCGCCCCGAGCGATTTTCCCGCAGATAGGTACCCATAAAGCGATCTACAGGCTGAAGCTGAAATTCATTAGCCCAGCGGCCCTGAAACCCGAGGATTTTATTATAGTCCATGGGCACTGGGATAGTCGGGGCATTGCACTGCTCGACCGATAAATCGCTATCACCAATATTGCACAGCTCGGTGCTAGCACTCAATACGCCACTATCGCGATCCAACCCAAGTCGATGGGTAATTCTTATTTGAGTACCCTCACAGACAGAAACAATAGTTAGATGGCTATCATTGGTTTGAGTGACAGATTCAATGTGCGCGCTCACCGCCCATTGCAGGCCCTCGCGATGAACCTCAATACCAGGGTTGCCCTGAAAGCCGGCACCCAATTCTGGTGACAGGGAAATAGGAGCCTCCTGTGACGGGCAGGCGGGAGCCTCTTGCTGAGTTGCCAATAGGGCTAACATCTCGGGGCTGGTGCCTTTGCCTAGACGCACACCCCAATAGAGTATCGCAGGGGCGTTGCCGCGGCAGTCCAGCACTAGACTGTTGTGCAGGCTATGGAGAGTAGAGAATGGCTTAAAAGCTTCTGACATAGGACAATCTTCTTATTATTCTGCAGCTTTGCTTAGGATATCTAGGTATTAATAGTGCCCCAAATGCCTCGTCTGCGGCCAGCTAATTTTTACCGATAAAATCCTGTAATAATGCCGCATAATGCTATTAATTATTAGATTATAGGAGTTTTTATTTTGCGAGCCACAATCGATAGCCAGCTACCCTTTAGCGAGATTATCAAAATAAGATACAGCGACCTGGACGCTCAGGGGCACCTTTATTTTGCCAACTATTTAGTCTTCGGCGATGAGGTTCTTGGCGCCTATATGGAGCAACTGGGTCTCAATATCATGGACCCACTCAAGGCACCCTGCCTTATATTTACCGTCAATATCCACTGCGACTATGTCAATGAAATTGCGGGAGACTCTGCTATTGCAGTCTATGCGGGTTACGGACGTTTGGGTAAGTCCAGCGCCGATGCAGTGTTTGAATTATATAATAATGCCAACGGGCTACTGCTAGCCAAAGGCGGTTTAACTCAGGTATTTGTCGACCCTAAAACCCGGCAGGCAAGGCCGATACCGGTATTTTATCGAGAGAATGTTATTGAGAGGCAGGCAAGTTTAGGGCATTAGTTAAACATTTAAATACTGGTCGCCCCTAACTAAATAGAGGCGACCCATAACGCCGCTTAGCCCATACGCAGCAACGCACAGATTTTATTGCCCGCCGGATCGCGCAGATAAGCCAGATACATACTGCCCTGCTCTCCGCCATCGCGCAGGCCAGGCGCATCTTCGCAGTCCGTGCCGCCATTGGCCAAACCAGCAGCATGCCATGCATCGCCCTGCTCTGTACTGGTAACATTAAAGCCAATCGTTGAACCATTGCCATGACTCGCAGGTTCACCATCAATAGGCACACTAAAGGCAAAAACAACATCTTCACCAAAATAAAAGCAACGGCCTTTGGGGTCGATCATGCCGGGCTTGTAGCCCAGCTCGCCGAGGATCGCATCATAGAACGTTTTTGATTCTTCGATGCTATTAGCACCAATCATGACATGACTAAACATAGTTTTCTCTTCAAAGGTTAAGGGATAAATAAATTTAAATATATCGGGGGGAAGCTGTTACTTCGGCCCTCCCCCCTGGGCCTGCAGTTTGCTATAGAACCACCTGTATATCAATCAACTCGTTACGGGGATATCGACCGATCAAGAAAATCGGAAATCCCAGGGCCAACAATACTGGGCTGCATATAAGTAATATTGTGCCCGCCCTCTTCAATAGTCAGTAACTCAGCATGAGGCATAGCCTCAAGCATATTTTTACTGCCAGAATACGGCACTGTAGCATCCTTGGTACCCCAGATAGCAAGGGTCGGAATGTCATGCTTTCCCACAGTAGCAAAGGTGTCTCGGGCATCGAACAGGTCGAAATATCTATAAGTTGAAACGAGAGACTCTACGTAGCCGCTGTAGGCCAATTGCTCACTGACCTGCGATACAAAATCTAGCTTATCCATTGCCAGCGTGTCATCAACGTCTGCCATTTCTCTATCGCTTACATCACTTAGCAGAATATCTTTAGCAAACATATGGCCAAGCCATTCTCCTACTACAGGCAGAGCCACCAGGCGATTAGCCGTCTGGGCACCCGGCATAAATCCCGCTGGCGCAATAAGTGTAAGGGTTTTGGTTTGAGCTGGGTAAGCACGGGTAAAATGACCCACCACAGCGCCGCCCATAGAATAGCCGACCAGATGGACAGATTGGGAAATCTGTTGGTGAGCCAGCAGTTCTTTCAGGACTTCAACATATAGAGTACTGTCATACTTAATTGAGGGTCTTTCCGATAGGCCTCTGCCAAAATGATCGTAAACAAGAACCTTATAGCCGCGCTCTAGAAGAAAATTTTTGACCTGGTCCCAGACAAAATGCGGCGTTGAAAAACCATGTACCAAAATAACGATTTCGCCATTTTCGCTATCAGGCTCCGGCACATACCAGCGGTAATAGAGATTGCCCTGACTTAATTCTGCCCAGCCCCCCGCATCAGGCAAATCTGCTGCTGTGATCGTTTTAAGACCATAGGTTTTTACGCCGTAGGGTAATCCCACCAGTAAAAGCAAGACCAATAAACCCATTCCAATTTTCATCAGCACCTATCTCCTAGCCTAGCAGAAACTGCCATGATAAATGATCTTTATATATCCACGTACACCCTGAACATAGTTTGCAACAGCAATCCGTTCAATGGTGCCATGAAACCCTGTTAGCCACTCGGAGTCAGCCGCATAGGATTAAACCGTTAAGCAGGCACAGAGCACCTGCTGTCACTTGTCTTAAATATTAGAACGTTTTAGTCTTATTCCGTATCCGTAGATCTGGTGTTACTTAACCAACGGAACTGCACGATAACACCCACCACAAAAATCACCAAAAAGGCCTGATGGAAACCCGCTAACAGCGGATCTTCAAATGAGTCAATGAACGGATCGCCCAGAGGTAGCCGGCGTAAAAAGTCAGTAATCGCTGGAAGCATATGGAATAGCAGTGTGCTCGAATATCCTAGTGCCTGAAAGTACATGGAGAAGCGGCCAAACCACTTAAACTTCTCCATGATCATGCCGCCACTAACCGCCACTAGAGTCAACACCGCCAGCCAGTGGGCAATACCGAAGCCGCCTTGGTTATATATCCCTAGAGCCGATCCAGCGACAATAATGGTGACGCCCACGTAGAGCTTGCCAGGCAAAGATGACAGCGAAATTACTTTATATTTTAGTAACGTATAAAAAGCAGTCACCAGTGCCACTATTCCAAGAATTGTGTGGAACCAGCCTAGCAAAGTCATATCGGGCATAACAATCGTCTCCATTAAAATCTATCTGTCTATCTATTATTTGTGAGGATTGACTAAGAACTTCTCACCTGTTGCCTGCTTCGCATAGGCTTTAATTATATCCGGCTGCAGCATCTCCTCAAACGATATCTCCTGAGTATATTGACTCGCAAAGGTGGTTTTAATCTCCTTCGCTACTCGTTCGCGCATCTGTTGAAATCGCTCCATACCTATTCTGCCAATCATCGGCGTTAACAGCCACCCACCCAGTCCCCACTGCATACCAAATGAACGGTTTAAAATGGTGGGCGACTGATCTAATCCGCCATAGATATACACCTGCTTGTAAGTATCTGACCCATAGCGGCTGTACTCTTTAGCCGTTTTATTGGCGGCAATTTCCATTGCAGCGAGGATTTGCCCTGGCAGTTTACCTTCATTACCACCCCCGGTAGCATCAAAGGCGAGCGTTGCGCCGGTAGCAATCAATGCCGCCACTAGATCCTTCATAAAATCCGGGTCACCGGTATTACAAATGTACTGCGCACCTAAATCTTTAAGTACCTCGACCTGCTCAGCTTTTCTAACAATATTCACTAATGGGACTGAGTCGTCCTGACATATTTTTACCAGCATTTGCCCAAGATTTGACGCAGCAGCAGTGTTGACTATAGCGCTGTGGTTTTCCATTTTCATGGTTTCAATGAATGCCAAGGCGGTTAACGGATTGACAAATGAAGAGGCCGCTTCGGCAGACGTCGTAGTGTCATCCATTACCAAACAGCTAGCCGCTGGGACACATCGGTACTGGGAATACATAGAGCCACCAGCGACGCCAACCGTTTTTCCTATCATCGATTTTGCATTGACACCAGCATGGATAATTACGCCACTGCCTTCATTACCAACTGGCATAGATTGATCCAATCTTGGCTTTAACGCTCCCATCATCGCGGGATGTACTTTAATCTTGGCGACAGTCTCATCACCCGAACCTGAAACGCTCAGAGTCGATAAATCGGCGGCAAAGCTTATCAGCAGACCGAGGTCAGATGGATTAATGGGTGATGCCTCTACTTTAATCAAAACCTCGTTGTCCGAGGGCGTTGGCATATCCATAGTCGCGATAGAGATCTCGATATTTCCATCACTAGTTACCTTAGACCGTATTTCTTTTGACGTGTTGTCTGACATGATTCTTCCTTTGGTTGTGCGTCCATGCAGGATGCGCTTTAAGTCTCGGTATGATATATTGACTGGGTAGTTTCTTACAAGTAGACCATAAAATCATACTGGTATATAAAAGCATACTATGACTAAATGCGTTGACCCGATTACAAAATCATTGAAGCTGATTGGCGGCAAGTGGAAATTCTCAATCATCTATAACCTGCGAGCGGGTCCCGTTAGGTTTGGAGAGTTGAAGAGAATCTTAGCCCCGATCACACAGCAAATGTTAACCAAACAACTTCGCGAAATGGAGCGGGATCAGCTTATTCACCGCAAGGTGTTTGAGGTAATACCGCCAAAGGTGGAATATAGCTTGACTGAGTTTGGAACGTCTTTGGGGCCCGTACTAAAGTCATGGTGTAAGTGGAGCACTGATAACCACGAGTTAATGCAAGCAATCGCTAAGAAAAACCGATCGGAAACTTAATTAGTTTAGCGCCGTAGACTCTAGAATATTGCTGCACTAATTAGTAACACTAGGAAGCAATTCAAAACTAACCTGAGCAACCTGAATAGCTGGAGTTCGGAAAAAATTCAAGTCACTCAGGTTGCATGCAAAACTTAGTCGGCGTAAGAGGGTAAGATTCTGCGACGCTGCAGCTGCGTCAATAGATCTATAAACATTTCCTCTGTATCCACACAGTCGTGGAAACCCGCTTTACGTATTTTAATCGTACTGACATGATGCGCATTAGGTCGTTGGCCATAGCCAAGCAAATAGTCGGCGAACTGCCAGGATGGAACCACATTTTGATAGGCATGCGGCAGGATGTCATGCTTTTCAACGATTTTATCCCAAACGGACTCGTTCTGAGGCATGATTCGTGCCAGCGAGAAAGGATTAGCCGGGGCACTCGGCATTTTAAACAGCTCAGCGATGGAAGGCCATAAATTCTGCCAAATATAGACGTCACCATTGGTAATATTAAAGCTCTCATTGGCAGCGGCTGGACTGGTCGCCGCCCATTCGAGACCCCTCGCGATAAGCCGCGCATCGGTAGCTTCGCCAATTTTCTCTAAACCCCCAGGAAAGCGCAGCGGCATATTCAGTTCTTTTGAGATTGCCGCATAGACGCCGATCGCACTGACAACATTTAGTGGACTGCCAAGGGCAAGACCGCAGACAATTTGCGGGCGCAGTATTGTCCAACGCCAGTCCTTGCCAATTTGCTGCTCAGCCAGCCAGTCCATCTGATCATAATAAAAATTCGGCGGCATATAGCGCGGATCACTCTCACGAGCCGGCATGCGGAAAGGACCCAAATGCGCACCATAAGCTTTGGTTCCCTGCAGGATTGTGATGTGTTGCAGATCATGACCCGGACGCTCAATATTAACCACCACGTTTTGAAGCATCTGCAGATTGATCTCTACGTGATCTTTCTCAGCCCAGCCGCGGGTCACATCCGCTTTTTCGTAAACCGCGGCATAGGCAATATGCGTGACGCCCGCAATTTGGCTAAATTTGGTCGCACAGTCGGCGTTATCTCGCAGGTCAACACTTACCCATTCCGCGCGGGTTTCGAAGTCCGGTGTGCGGCGCGAAACACCAACAATTTCCCACTCGGGAAGCGATTCAAAATGTTCTAATGCAGATCGCCCGACTGCCCCGAGGGCGCCAACAATCATAATCTTCTTCGGTTCAGCCATGGCCATTTTGACTCCTTTCCTTTAAGTTGTTACCATTGATGGATAAATCGGTACCCGGAGGGCATCGACTTTATGCTATATGATTTTTGATTGTTCAGTTGTCGGACAACGTTAGGTCATGATGCACCAAGGGTGTTAAGGTTGTCAATCGAAGAGTATTACAAAAACAGCCGGTATGGCATAGCAGTTCATTTAAACTGATAGGATTATTAGCGTGTCCGAGCACAAAAACACTGTAGATTTGATGAAATCAACTTTGGCAAATAGCTTTGCGGATAGCTTTGCGAATAACGTGCCTCCCCCTCAGGGAATGTTCGGAAAACTTGCCGTGGCGCCAGCATATCGCGTTGTTTTCGACACGATAGAGAAGTTGATCATGACTGGCAAGCTCAAGCCCGGAGACATTCTGCCGACGGAAACTGAATTAGCTGACCAGTTTGATATCAATCGCTCAACACTGCGCGAGGGCATCAGGCTTCTTGAGCAGAACGGTCTAGTGGTTCGTGGCGCAGCAAAGAGACTTACGGTCTCAGTGCCCCATATCGTAGACCTCACATCGCGCATCAGTAGCGCTCTGATTCTTCACGACGTCACCTTTCGTGAGCTATGGGAAACTTACATTATCCTTGAGCCCGCTCTAGCAAAGCTGGCTGCTGCCAATGCGACCCAGGAAACAATTAAGAAACTTGAGGACAATCTCGAGGCTATGATCGCCTGTGGCGAAGACGCCGATCGCTTTAATGAGCTCGATTATGAGTTTCATGATTTGGTTGCAGAAGCCGCCGACAATCGTCCAATGCTGATCGCACGCCAACCGATTTCGATCCTGATGATGCCCGCAGCGCATGCAATCCTTCCACGGCTGCATACGTACGACCGAGTTATTGTCGCCCACCGAAACATTCTCGATGCCATTCGTGCGCATGACCAAAGCGAAGCGTCAGAATGGATGCACAAGCATACAGCCGACTTTAAGCGCGGCTATGAAAGTATCGGTTTTGCCGCAGGTGAGCATCTAGTAGATTCCGGCATTGACACCCATGCTGCCCCTAACCCCTAGGGATAAACCTCATCCTTGCGGGTAATTTGCCTCTGGCAAGCTCAGGCGTGAATAACTGGTCGAAAGTGCTTAGCTCCAACCAAAAATAGCCCGCTAATTAGTAGAGGCAAGATAATTTTATCTAAGCTGCGACTTTGTGCTCCGGGGTTACCGCCGCGGTGACAACTCTGAGCGTTTTGCTACCATGTTCGGTGCCGCGCCTGCATCGCAGCACCGGCTGACACCAATACCACCACAAATCTTTGGTAGTCATCATCTGAGTGACGGGTTCTACGCCTTACTCTATATAACTCTTGTAACTATGCTTATATGATGCGATTATATGAGTCCCATTGTCCGACAACGGTTACTAAGCATTTGTTAGCCCAAAAATTTAACCACTGTCACCTTTGGAGATAGTGCTGATAGAGCACCGTCTGCAACTTGGGCCTTGCGCTTATGGAGGATATTATATGTTCAAATTAAAAGATCACCATGAGCTTCCAGTTCTCTCGATGCCTGACAGTTGCGTGGCCCTTGGAAACTCAGCCGCAAGCAGTCAAGCTACACAGGAGCGCTCAAAACATTCCTCAACCCCACATGTCACGAAACCAAGGCTTGCTTAATGGACTCTAACACCGCAATAGCGCCCCCATACCCTAAGCCTGTAGTCGCCTGGCTAGTAGTAGGCATGCTGATCGTCGCAGCAATTTTCTCTTTTATCGATCGGCAGATTGTCGCTATCGTGGTCGATGATATGAAACATGATCTGGGTGTCGGGGACGCTCAAATCGGTTGGCTATATGGTATTTTTGCAGTCTTTTACGCTCTGGCGGGTTTCCCACTCGCTTGGCTTTCGGACCACAAGAGTCGCAAGCACATAATCGCCATAGGCATATTTTTGTGGAGCATTATGACCGTCGCTTGCGGCCTAACACGGAATTATTGGCAGCTCTTCGTTGCGCGAATGGGGGTCGGGGTCGGTGAAGCGACGCTGATGCCTGCGCAGATATCATTAATTGGGGACTATTTCCCCCGCGAGAAAATCCCTCTGGTGCTTAGTGTGCTTCAGGCCTGACCCATTATAGGGACGGGCGTAGCCTTTATTATTGGTGGTTTTGTACTGGAGATGGTTGCCGGCTCTGGCGTAGTAACGTTGCCCTACTTTGGGCCCCTGCAACCCTGGCAGCTAACGTTTATCTATGTTGGCCTGCCCGGTTTGGTGCTGGCATTATTGTTTTTGCTCATTCGCGAACCTCTACGAAGGCCAGTAAATCAGGTCGTCGGCGCTAGCCAATCGGCTGGATCGCTCGCCGCGCTGCGAGCGTTTTACCGCCATAACCCGTTAACTATTACCTTCCATCATCTAGGCTTCCTCTGCTTCACTCTGGTCGGCTATGCCTTTGTATTTTGGACCGTCTCGTTCTTCGTGCGTGTCCACGGTTACGAGAATTATGCTGCGTCGCAGACTTTCGGCTGGATGTTTCTTATCGCGGGACCTCTAGGCCCAATAATTGTTGCTTTGTTTGCCAACTGGCTCGGAAAGCGCGGCAGGAAGGACGCTAACCTTATCGCTCCCTTGGCAAGCGGTGTTCTGGGAGTCATATTTATCGTTATAGTTCAGTTCATGCCCAGCAGCGAGCTCGCATGGATTATGTATTTACCAGCGATAGTATTTGTTAATGGGCCGCTTGGGATCGCCTATGGCGCTCTAGCCGTCATAACACAGCCCCCTATTCGCGCCCGCGTCGCATCCATATATATGCTGGTTGCCTCTGTCGGCATTCTACTGGGGCCACCGATTACTGGAATTTTTAATGAGATTATCTTTCCTACTTCTGAAGGCATAAGGTATTCAATTATGAGCGTTACCCTCATGTTTGGCCTGGTGGGATCAAGTTTACTTTTACTGTCGCTTAAGCACTACCGGCGCAGCATGGATAACACTAGAGAATGGTCCGAATAGGCTCGCGGAGGCTAATCGGAATTTTAAGATGGCTGTGAAATAAATGGCTATTTTAAATACTTTCGGACTAAGTGATTGCTAACTTGCATCAGTCAGTTCGGCAGATAAAGTATCGGGAATGTTCGTTTATTATTGTCAGTCTGCATTGTTAAAGGAGTCACCAATGCCCTACCAACACATAACCGTCGAACCCTCGACAAAAACTATCGGTGCCGAGATTTCAGGGGTTGATCTGTCCAAACCATTGAGCCCAGAGATCTTTAACGAAATTGAGTTAGCATTGCTTGAATATTTAGTCATTTTCTTTCGTGACCAAGATCTATCTCCCGACAGGCATATCGCCTTTGCGGGGCAGTTCGGTAAACTAAGTCCTCCGCACCCGATACTCCCTAGCCTGCCCGGACATGAACAGATCTCTGTTTTCGAAAATGATGCCGACCGTCCCGCGGAATCCAATGTATGGCACAGCGATGTCACCTTCCAGGCCTCTCCAGCAATGGGCTCAGTACTTTACTGTATGGATGCACCGCCAACTGGAGGTGATACCATTTGGTCCAATATGTACTCAGCCTATGAATCTGTGCCAGCGCCGTTGAGGCACCTAGTGGCATCACTGTCTGCCGTGCATTCCATTGAAACATTTGGCGCCTCAGAGGTCTTTGATTCTAAAGTTCCTGAAAAAATGGATCAGGTGCGACAAAGCAAACCACCCGTTTATCACCCCATTGTTCGTACACATCCAGTGACAGGCAAGCCTGCCCTATTCGTCAATCGTACCTTTACAACAGGCATCGCGGGTCTCCCCAAGGAACACAGCGCGGCTATTTTAGAGTTACTTTACCGTGCCGTGGAAATTCCAGAACATCAGGTCAGGATGCGGTGGAAAAAGGGCACGGTAGCCATCTGGGACAATCGTTGCACTCAGCACTACGCTGTTAATGATTACTACCCAGAATATCGCCGTATGCACCGTTTGACGATTGAGGGCGATGTGCCATTTTATCGCCCTATTACCCCTTCAAACGATTGCTAGGTTGAGCTCCAGCGAAACAGCGAGTCACTGACAAAGTTCGCGATTCTGATATTGCAAGCACGCTATCTCGCCTTTGGGCGGGAAAAATTTTTACGGATCTCTATGACTTATCTTCTTTACTTGGGTGTCGGCGGTGTTGTTGGTTTTTTCAGCGGGCTGCTGGGACTAGCTGGCGGTGTATTCATCGTGCCAGCATTGCTGTTTATTTTCTCGATTCAGGGAATTCCTCCCGGAATAGCCATGCAGCTGGCGGTAGCAACCTCGCTGGCCTGCGTATTGGTCACCTCACCCGCATCGATTTATACCCACCATCAAAAAAACACTATCCGCTGGGACCTGCTACGTAAATTGCTACCCAGCGTTGTCCTCGGGGCTTTGCTGGGTGGCGCCCTAGCCATCGTGACCGACGGCAACCTATTACAGCTTCTCTTTGGTATATTCCAACTCTGTATTGGTGCACAGCTATTGGTGGGCAGGTTCTCAGTAGAGCGATCATCGCAGCCCTCGACAGGAATACTGCGACTAGCAGGCGGAATCCTTGGGATACTCTCTGCACTCCTGGGAATCGCCAGTAGCCTAACGACTTCCTTTTTAGTCTTTTCTGGCGTGCCAATGCGCAATGCTATTGCTACAGCCACCGCCGTGGGATTCTTAATAGCGCTTTTTTCCACTATGGTGTACGCAACTGTCAACAGAGCAGCGGACTTCACTGTCGCCAATACACTGGGATACATTTACCTGCCAGCCTTGCTCGGCATTGCCTTGAGTAGCATACCCGCCGCTAGGTTCGGGTCTTTACTCTCTCAGCAGGTCAGCCACCAAGTATTACGCAAGGCATTTGGCTTTATTTTGTTGGTTTTGGGTTGCCGCTTCGTCTGGCTGCATATGACCCAGTACCTAAGTTTCATAGGCTATTAATTAAGGGTGTTGATAGCCCATACCGCGAGTAATGAGGCCCATTAAGAGCAAGTAGCCTGTTCAGAATCTAGCTTAAAGCTGAATCCCTCTGCATTATCGCAATCCCATAAACTCGTCCCAAGACACCACTCAGCCTAGGCTTTATCGCTCTATACAAAAAATACAACTTGCATAAGATACCGCACGATGGCAGACTGATCCGATTGTCCGACAACGGGCATGTTATTACATGTTCCGATGGTGCATGAGGCTGTTAAGCGCCAACAATAGGCGCTTAGAAGGGAGCAATAATGATCGAACTGACAGACATTCATTTAAATTCGCCAGAGACATCCAAAAATGTGTTTCCTATCTACGAGAAATTTCGTGATGCAGACGGCATTATTTGGAGTCGCAAGCACAAGGCTTGGATCGTCTCCAGCTTCGCCCATGCCCGTAAGGTTTTGAATAACCCGTCTTCATCTGTCCAAAAGCTTGCTCCATTTACTGCCAATCTTGATGGGGATCTGCGTGGCAAAGCTGAAAAAATGCAGCAAATAATGAGCCATTGGTTGCCCTTTATGGACCCGCCTTCCCATACCCGTATGCGTAATATACTGCAGGTAGGGTTTATGCCTCGTGCCGTTGCATTTCATGAGACAGCGTTGCGTGCTGCAACGGTTGAACTACTCGACGAACTTGCTGGTCGAGACCAGATCGAGTTTCTCGAGGACTTCGCTTCCGAAGTACCCGCCCGCGCAATCGTCTACCTTTACGGCCTGCCGGCCGATCAAATCCCCCGTATCAAACGTTGGGCAGACGGTATTGCAGAATTTGTGCTCGGCTCTGCCAAGCCAGGTCGGTATGACAAATCACTGGCAATGATGCAGGAAATGCACAGTTACTTCTCTGAGATTGTGGAGGCTGGTGTGCCGCCTGTCAGAGCGGGCGGAGCAGGATCGCTGATGGACCTTTTGCTAGAGTCGCGTGAATTACCGGACGGCCTCACTGACGAGGAAATTGTCTCAACCTTGATCCTTATCCTATTCGCCGCACCGGAAACTACTGCCAACATGCTACTCAATGCGATGTTTAATTTAGTCGGTCAACCCGGAGCTCTAGAAGCCCTTGCGGCCCGCCCAGAAGACATTCCGGCAGCTATCGAGGAAGCCGTTCGCTTCGATGGTCCTGTGCCAGCCGTCGTCCGGGTGGCCAAAGAGACTATGAATATTGGCCAGGAAACCATTAGCAAAGGAGAGCGCATCTTTATCCTGCTTAAATCAGCTAACAGGGATAGTCTCGCATTCGACAGGCCCGATGAGCTTGATCTTGACCGTGGCCGCTGTCCTCACATGGGTTTTGGCAGTGGTATTCATATGTGTGTTGGCGCGCACTTGGCAAGATTAGAGGCGCGTATTGCTTTTGAGGAATTCCTCAAACGCTACAGCGGTGTCGAGATGGTTGAGCAGGAAATTGTATGGCGAGATGAGCTGTTGGCTCATTCGCCGAAAGCACTACAGTTAAAACTAGTCGCTCGAGACTTTTGATAGTCTGGCTTCTATGGTGCCTAACATTGCCTGGTTGATCGCAAAGGGACTATGACTCACAGAGTTTCACTGAGGCATACAGGTTATAATGACGGCTCGCTTAGACACCTTGAAACTGACACTGGATATTTAAATGACAACTATACCCTCAAACACTCCCATGCAAGACCCCCTTTTTGATATCGACAACAAGGTAGTATTGGTTACTGGCGCCTCGTCAGGGATCGGTTTGCACCTGTGCAGTATGTTGCTCGCTCGCGGCTGTCGTGTTATCGGTGCCTCAAGGACCGCCTGTGACTCTGATGCACTCGCAACCCTCGATAAACAATACGTCGGCAAGTTCTTAGCAGTGAATATGGATGTAAGTGCTGCCTCTAGCGTCGACACAGCGTTTGATACTATCGCAGAGGCCTTTGGTCATCTCGATGTTGTCATCAATAATGCCGGCATGGCCGCGCCCAAACGCGCAGTCGATATGTCTGCAGATGAATGGGGCGTAGTGATCGATACTAATCTGACTGGCCCGTTTTTAGTCAGTCGTGCCGCAGTGCGATTGATGCCTAATGGCGGTAGTATCATTCAGATTGCCTCTATTGGGGCATTTAAAGCTTACGTCGGATTAAGCGCATATAACTCATCGAAAGCTGGTGTGTTAATGCTGACGCAGACCTTAGCATTGGAGCTCGCTCCGCAACATATTCGCGTTAATGTGTTGGCGCCTGGCTATGTGGTTACCCCAATGAATGAAGAATATTTATCTGGGCCAGAGGGTGAACCCATCCGCAAAAATATTCCTCTCAGGCGGTTTGCACAAACCAATGATCTCGATGGTGCGATCGTATTTCTCGCCTCATCAGCTTCCAGTTATGTCACCGGAACCAAGCTCGTTGTCGATGGAGGCTGTCTCGCCTAAGCAGGCATCCTGATTTAATTTGGCCCTTGGGTCTTCTCACACTTGAATACTCGGCCGAGAGTCAACTAACGGATATATCGGCTTTCACTGTTAATTATGGAATAGTTACTATGTCAATTCTGCAGCGTTACAGCCGACGTGATTATGAAAAGTTTTACCAATCAGGGCTCTGGACGAGCGATCATCTGCTTGGCATCATGTCTCAATTTGCCGAATCTGATCCAAGTAAAATAGCGGTTGTGGACGGCTCTGTCAGAGTCAGTCGCGGAGAACTCGCCGTCTTGATCGATAATGCTGCTGGCGCACTGCTGACGGAAGGCATTCACAGCGGGGATATTGTCGCAGTTCAGCTACCTAATAGCCTTCATCTGGTGGTGGTATGTCTGGCGCTATTAAAGGTGGGTGCTATTTATCACCCTATCAATCCGAGCTATCGACACAATGATGTCGTCAAGATTTTCTCGGCCTCAAAACCAGCGCTATTTATCTACACTCGGAGGTACCGATCGTTCGACTATGCACAATTGATCGATAGTCTGCATGCTGAACCGACTTTCTCATTTGAAGACCGACTCGTTGACGTCGATCTGCCCATTCATGAGGCCTTTGCAAAGATCGCAGAGCCTATTGTTTTTGAGGCTCCAGACACCGACGCTATCTATCTAATTGGCACGACCTCCGGTTCCACCGGCGCGCCGAAGCTGTATATGCACACGCACAATACTCAGTTTAATGAAGCACGCGCCCTCAATGCAGAAATGGGTCTTGATGAGAATGATGCATTTTTAGCCTTCGCCCCTATTACGCATCGTGGCGTTTTCATGTGGGGCTTCGTTCAGGCCATGGCGGCGGGATGCTCGCTGGTAGTTGAGCGTAGCTATAATCCGGAAGAGATCATGGCACGGATCGATACTGAGCGGATCACCACCCTTTTCGCTATACCAAATCAAGTAATCGACCTGCTCAATGTCAGTGAAGCGCAGGGGGCTCAAGTTGAGTCTTTGCGCGTACTAATGATGGCAGGCGCACCTGTGCAACCTGAACTGGTTACGCGTATCCGCAAGCAGTGGCCTAACTGTGCACCTGTCACCGGCTATGGAACTAGCGAGACAGGCTACGCTGTTATTACGCGGCCAGATTATCCAATCGAACATTTGCAGACCTGTGGCAAGCCTCTGTCCGGCATGGAAGTGAGTGTCGATCACACCACTGGGTCAGATGGAAAGTCAGGGGAATTAGTCCTCCGTGGAGCTTACATTTCATCGGGGTATTACGCCAATCAAGAAGCCACTAATGCCGGATATGATAGCGACGGATGGTTTCACACTGGCGACCTTGGCTACATTGACGATGATGGTAATGTCAGAGTTACTGGCAGAATAAAAAATGTAATTATCCGCTCCGGTCTTAACATTCAAGCCGAAGAAGTCGAAGAGGTACTGCTGCGCCATCACGCAATTGTGCACGCAGTGGTGATTGGTAAGGACCATGCTCGCACCGGTGAACGAGCGGTAGTTTGTGTGGTACTTCACAAAGAAAGTGCATTGTCATTAGCGGAAATAACTGCCTTTCTGGGCGACGAGGGCATGGCCAAATTTAAATGGCCGGAGGAGTTAGTCCTGATGGATGAGCTACCCGTCAATGCGGCCGGCAAGGTAGATCGAATCCTACTGCGTACTGAGCTAAATGATGCGTCACCGGCGCAATAATCTATTAATTTATTAGGGAAGGAGTATTAGGGTATGGCATTGTTATTAGAAAATAAAGTAGCGATATTGGTTGGCTGTGGAGCCTCTGGGGCTACTATGAGCAACGGGCGAGCAACGGCTTTGGAGTTTATCCGCCAAGGCGCTCAACTAGTGTTAGCGGACCGAGATGAACAGGCATTAGCAGAATGTGTGGCCGCTATTGAAGCCGAGGGCGGCAGCGCTAGAGCCATCCAGGTTGATGCAACGAATGAGGATCAGGTTAACGGACTATTCGACACGGTTATGGCGGATTATGGGCGCGTTGACATCCTACATAATAGTTTGGGTATTACTTCTTTCGGTCGACTTAGTCGGGCTCCTACTGAGGATTTTGATCGCGTTGTCACGGTTAACTTAAAAGCTCTTTTCTTCCTCTGTCGAGCAGCTCTGGCGGCTATGGAAAAGAACGGCTCCGGTGTTATTACTAATATTTCCTCGGTCTCAAGTATCCGCCATCTTGGTATACGCTCACCACTTTATGACATGAGCAAAGCGGGCTTAAATGCGCTTACGCGCAGTATCGCAGTGGATTACGGCCCTATGGGTATCCGCGCCAACTCGATACTGGTCGGCATGATGGACACGCCACTGGCACGCAATGGTATCGCTACAGCCAACCGCACCCCTGACGAGGTCTATGAAGGCTATATCCAGCAGATTCCCCTGAGCCGCATGGGGCTGGGCACGGACACCGCAAGTATCGCCGTATTTCTCGCCTCAGACAACGCAACGTACATCACTGGTTCCGAAATTGTCGTCGATGGCGGCCTGACACTGCGATCATCTTGATCGCGGTCGTCGTTGAGCAGTAGTAGACGCATTGATAACTGCGACGAAATACGGGAACTAGCCCTGTTATCAATATGATCAAGATACCTACTTGAAGACGGCTGGCCTTGTGGGTCAGAATTAGTAGGTGCGAGAAGTGACATTGCTCGTGAGTAGTGCGTCGGCTAGCGACTGATATCTACGATAAAATTTGGTCGCTAAGCAGGGCTCAGCCGGCAGACAGTAGATGTGTATCCCAATAGTAGGGGAGTATTTCAGACAGTTTATCGCCCTTGAAGCGCCACACCTCCAGAAGCGTTGTCTCAAAAGCAACGCCAGTCTTTCTTGACGTGCCCGCCAACGCTAGACGAATCACCAGACAGTCGTCTGTCTCGCTGACAAACTCCAGCCTGCGAGCTGAGTAGCCTTTCCATGTTTGGCCTATGGCAGCCCCTAAATCAAGACAACCCTGCACACCTCGATAGGTGCCACCATAGGGCAGTCCATCAGCCTCAACCAGAGAGAAATCGGGATCCAGCATAACGCCTAGCTTGCCAGAATCGCCTGCAATAAGCGCCGCCATAAAGCGCTCCCAGAAATCACATTTGTCCATAAATCACTCACGTATAGGGGGCTAAGTTACCGTCCTCGAGACTAATATAAACTCAATGTCGCTCAGTCTCCTGAACAGACATTGAGTAATCCTAAGCGACTGTAGGATCAGGGTGTTTTTTGCGGAACCAATTTATTAGCCTCGTAGATCACATAGGACCTGACCGCCGCTGCGTCTTCTGACGACAGATACTCGGTAAAGACGGGCATACCATTATCGACCAATGCTCCTTCCAAAACGATACCGCTCCAGAGTTCCGCGCTGTGCAGCGCACCCGAGGCCCGCAAATCTTTGATAAGACCACCGCTGACCGCTGAGTCGCCGTGACACCACTGACAGTAACGCATATAGCGCTCTTTACCATGAGCAATAGTTTCATCCGATGCGGTGTTCGCCGGCGGCGCTGGCCACTGGGCTGCAGCGATTTCCGTTATTGGGAGTGTTGAGTCACCACCCAACTTATAAGTAAGGATACGACTTCTATTGGGTATACTTTCAGGCTGCACAAAGTAGCCGGCGACCAGCGCAAATCCGGTACCAAAGCCCACCATTACCGAAATATATTGCTCACCATCAATTTCATAGGAGATCGGTGGCGCTAACACGCCCGTATGCGTTGGACTGGACCAGAGCACGTCACCAGTATCCGCTTTATAGGCGACAATACGACCATCCGCAGTACCTTGAAAAACTAAGTTACCTGCAGTGGAGAGTACCCCGCCATTCCATGGACCCTTGTGGGTTACACGCCAAACTTCTTTTTGGGTGACTGGATCCCAAGCCGCCAAATGCCCTTTGAGAGGCGGTATTGCTGCCCGATCAGCATCGTCTTCAGGTAGAACCGACGCCAGCAAATCGATTCCCAAGTTCCAAGTTCCACGGGGACGATCCATATCGGGATCGTCGGCAAATAGATACGCGAGTTCCTGCGCCGGGATATAAACAAGGCCTGTCAACTCACTATAAGACATTGGGTGCCAGTTATGACCACCATAGGGTGCAGGCGTCACTACAGCACGCTTACCATCAAGATAGCGCGCCTCAGGAATCTCTACTGGTCTGCCAGTTTCCATGTCGACATGTGTGGCCCAATTCATTGGAACGTAGGGCTCTGCAGACAATAGTTCGCCAGTTTCGCGATCAAGGAGGTAGAAGAACCCATTCTTGGGCGCCTGCATTAGAACCTTGCGAAGCTCACCCTTAAGCTCGATGTCAGCCAAAATCATGTGCTGAGTCGCCGTATAGTCCCAGGTTTCACCGGGTACGGTTTGGTAGTGCCAAACATAGGAACCGTCATCAGGATTCAGAGCCACAATTGAGGACAGGAACAGGTTGTCACCACCCTCTGGACTTCGGATCTTTTGGTTCCACGGCGAGCCGTTACCAACACCGACGTAGAGCAAGTTTAAATCTGGATCATAAGACATCGAGTCCCAAACAGTGCCACCACCACCGAGTTTCCACCATTCCCCTGTCCAGGTCTCAGAAGCCATCTCCATAGCTTTATTCTCGAAGCCATCCTTAGGGTTTCCTGGAACGGTATAGAACCGCCAATCCAATTCACCCGTCTCGGCACTGTAGGCTGAAATATAGCCGCGGACACCATAGTCAGCACCGCCATTACCAATAAGCACCTTCCCTTTCACAACCCGAGGAGCGCCGGTAATTGTATAGGGTTGCGAACGGTCTATCGTATTAGTCGACCAAACCAGCTCGCCGGAAGCTGCATTGAGAGCAATCAGACGTCCATCAATCGTACCCACATAGACATTCCCCTTCCAAACTGCAGCACCTCGATTAACCGCATCACAACAGGCATTGATCATCCAATCTCTTGGCACTTCAGGATCATACTGCCAGATGAGTGCACCTGTTTTGGCATCGACCGCATACACCATGCTCCAAGAGCCTGTGGTGTACATGACGCCATCGACCACAATTGGCGTTGCTTCAATACCACGCTTAGTCCCCAGGTCTAGCGACCAAGCCAGGCCAAGCTGTTCGACATTACTGTCTTTTATCGTTGTCAGCGGGCTAAAGCGATCTTCGCTGTAGTTCCGACCATGAGACATCCACTGACCAGGCTCATCGTCTGCCGCTTGAATACGCGCTCCGTCAACGGCCGCTGCCGTCGAAGTGGCCATAGCAGTAGGACTGTCTGACTTATTGGCATCAGAACATGCAGCTAACATAAGCATCGCTGCCAGAGCTATCATTGCAGATGATTTATTAAAGGTCATGGTCTATCTCCCGGTGAATTTCGCCTGAGGCATTGCCCGTACAGCGACATTTAAATTGTTGTATTGTCCGACAATCTTAGACAGGTAGCCGACGATTGTCCATAGTAACTAAGCCTGTATCCAGCCGGCTAAAACAAACCATTAACATCCGACTCGGCCATCCTCAAAAGCACCCAAAAAGCACCATTTGAAACTGAGTCGACAGGCTGTTTCTCCAACACCATCAATCAAAAAGCTGTACTTGTGCGACATGAAAAAATCAACCCTCATATCCCAGCCCTTCGACGAAAGACTGAAGACTGCCGGACGGATCCCTTGGCATCACGCCCAGCCTTTCAATGAGCTTACTTAACCCGTTTTGGCAATATTAATAATCTTCATTTGGGTGAACTCAAGCAGTGCATCCTGTCCCAGCTCCTGCCCCAACCCAGATTGTTTCGAGCCACCTAAGGGTATCATCGGATCTATTTCAGCATGCTTGTTAATCCACACGGTTCCAGCGTCAATTTTGGCCGCCATGCCGTAAGCTTTGTCCAAATCTGAAGACCAAATAGATGCGCCTAGCCCCCAATCTGTCGCGTTAGCTCGAGCGACGACTTCATCGTCTTGAGAAAATTTAAGGATCGGCAACACCGGACCAAATTGCTCCTCGTCTACCAACCGCGAGCCCTCTTTAATATCACGCACAATAGTGGGTCGAATAAAGAAACCTGGCTGATCGGGAATTGTGCCGCCAGCAATAATATTGCCATCTACTTTGGCCTCTTCGATTAAATCGACAACACGGTCAAACTGCATTTTGTTATTTAGCGGACCAAGCTGCGTCCCCTCTACAAGCCCGTTGCCAATAACTGTTTCGTCAGCCATCTTGGCCAGCGCCGCGCACATGTCATCGTAAATGTCTTCGTGAACATATAATCGCTTAATGGCAACGCACACCTGGCCCGTCACCTGAAACGCTGCTTGAAAGAGTTTCGGCGCCGCTTCTTTAAGATCTACGTCCTTAAGTACGATACCCGCATCATTTCCGCCCAATTCTAGGGTAATTCTTTTTAATAACCCAGCAGCACCGGCCATCACTTTGGCGCCAGTTTCCGTCGATCCGGTAAACGAAATTTTACGGACATCTGGATGCGCGGTGAGTGCGGCGCCTAAGTCATTGCGATCGGTAATTATGTTAACCACGCCGGGTGGCAGCAGATCTTTAATCAACTCTCCAATTCTAAGCGTACTCAGAGGCGTGGTGGGTGCTGGCTTTATAATCATAGTGTTGCCAGCAATTAGTGCTGCTGGCAGCTTAAATGCCATTAGCATTAAGGGAAAATTCCAAGGTATGATTGCGCCAACAACACCTAGCGGTTGCCTATGGATCTCGACCTTTCTACCCTCACTGTCCTCGAGTACCTCAACAGGCAGATCAAGGGATGTAAAGTGCCTACAAAAATAGGCCAGACCAAATACCTCCGCCGTCGCATCTGCCAGCGGCTTGCCCTGCTCCTCGGTTAAAAGTGTTGCTAATTCATCTGCGTTCGCTTCAACCACGTCGGCAATAGCCAGCACAGCCTGCTTACGAACCTCTATATCGGTTTTGCTCCATGCAGAAAAGGCGCCCTTAGCTGCAGCGACCGCCTCATTGAGTTGGGATTCAGATGCCCGCGGACAATCGTCTATTAGCTCTTCTGTCGCTGGGTTAACTACCGGCATCGTGCTGTCGCCAGCCACTGATTTACCATTGATTAATAATCCATATACACTCATAAAAAGCTCCTTAATCTATCGTTTTCATCAATATTTGAGGGAAAAAAAAGGGGGGCAAAGCCCCCCTTTTAACCAGACAATAAATCTCTTAAAAAGAATGCGTTACACTCGCGCCCCAGACCTGCGGAGCTCTGGCCATTGCAAACGTCCACAATCCACCTGTTGACCTAGTTGGATCCATTCCGCCCACGTCATAGCCTACAGTAAATCCATCCTCGTCAGTCAGGTTTTTAACAAAGAGGCTAAAGTCTGTCTGATTTAATGAGTAAGTCACAGACACATCAACCAGTGTCTGACTGTCATTGCTCACATAAGGTGAGTTAAGTTGCGACATTTCATGTTCGTCAATAAAGTGCGCACTCGCTCTGGCAAACAGAGTTCCTTGTCCTAGTGGCGCCTCATAATTTAATCCGACTGTGTACGTCAGATCAGGCGCTCTCGTCGGCTCCAAGTATGTATAGTCTGCGGGCTCTGTTCCCAAAATAGTGGCAGTGAAATCTACGAACTCGGTGTCAAGGGTTCCTATATTGACATCTAGCGTAAAGTTGTCGCCCAACAATTTGACTATTTCCAGCTCCACTCCAGAAGCCTCCATGGTAGCAACATTGGTGATTGCGGTACCCTGTCCTGAACCATTTGGATCTTTAATGCTGGCATCAAACTGCTTGTCGTCAATCTCCAGATCAAAGATAGTAAGGTTAATCCTTAACGTGTTGTCCATCCACTCGGACTTGATGCCCACTTCCCTATTAGCAACGCTCTCAGGCTCATAAGGGGTTGTTAGAATGAACTCATTAGGCCACCTGCCACTAAACCCGCCACTCCTGAAGCCTTCGGAATACAGCCCGTAGACCATCAGATCTTCATTAGCTTGGTAGCTAAGCGCAACTTTGGGCGTAAATTCAGTCCAAGAAGCCGAAGTCTTTCTATCGGTGTTAGACGACGCCCGAACGCCCCTGGCGGTTTTCTCTTCGTCAATATATCGGCCTCCAACCGTCATTGTAAGCTGTTCGCTTAGATCATAATCGACTTCAAAGAATGCGGACCAAGAGTCGGTTTCCTGCCAAGTTTCCTTGTTTAAAACTAAAACTGTGTCGGCTACTACGAATCCGATGAAGTCCGTGAGAGGTTGGTTGTACTCAGACGTCCATTTGTACAAACCAAACACACCATTAAATGGACCGTCCATATCAGTAGTTAGTCTCAGCTCGTGGCTATCTTGGCTATAGGTCGCCCTTCTATCTGTATGATAAAGTGTGTCCGCCGTTCCGTCCCAATCCTGCCAAACCTGTTCATTAGTATCCTTGAAGCCGTAGATATAATCGACTTTCATGGTATCTGACAGTTCCCATCTCAATTCAACGATCCCGGTTTCTGATTCAAAAAACGCATCCCGCCTTTTAGGTTCGTTATTGTTAACAGTATAACGATCTTCAGTAATCGGCACTCCTACGGCTGATGAACAGTAATTATAGCCCGCACACCAAGCCGCTCCCGGCGCCGAAAAAGTTAACGACGTGTGAGAATCCTGCTTCTGCTTGTCGTCTGTGTAGGTAAGCTCCAGTTCTAGTGTTTCGGATAGCTGGAAAAGAGAGTTCAAGGTGACTTGAGTGTATTCCGACCGACCACTGTCCTGACCATCAAAAAGGTTAGTCAGATATCCTTCTTTTTGGTTTTGATTCGAGGCACTGATTTTAAAGGCGGCGACTTCATTGCCGAAGTTGACCAGAGCTTCTATATTGCTGTTGTCATAATCGCCATAACCAACACGAATCTTACCACCCAATTCGCCAGTGGGGCGCGTGCGTGTCATGTTGATAACCCCTGCCACCGCATTTTTACCAAACAATGTTCCCTGAGGGCCGCGGAGGATTTCGACTGATTCTAGATCCAATGCTTTCAGCATGGAACCGGAATTCGCACCCATTGCCACACCATCGATTACTACAATGGTTGTCGGCTCAAGATTTTTTTCTACGTCCGATACACCATAGCCTCGCATGGTGATTGCGGTGGGGCTTCCGGGACCCTGTTGCAGATCATCAATAATGAGGTTTGGAGAGTCTTGCGCAAGATCTCTAATATCCGTCGCGAAGCGTTTGTTAAGATCGTTAGCTGATAACGAGCTCACTGACAGCGCAGTCTCTTGCTGATTCTCTTGTCGCTTCCGCGCCATGACCACGATTTCTTCTAGTGTTGCACTGGGTTCTTCGGCCTGCGTTGTTGCCGTCCAAAAAACCGATGATGCCATTAACCCTGAGTAAGTCAGGACCTTGGCCATTTTTAGATTAAATTGTTTCATAATGGTACCTTCCCCTTGGATAGTAAAATAGTTACATATATGTTGCTAAACCGCCGTCACACTCCGTAATTCAATACTGGGCTATTCCCTTTATCTTAAAAGTATGCCGCAGATTGTATTTAATTCAAAAAACACGCTCCTGTGACGGCCACAGTGAGAGGACTCGCCCCTCTAATACTCTGCTCAGATTCTAAGGTGCCACAAGCCTTACTGAAATGCAACCCATTGTCGGACAATGGGCTAAAAGATAATGATTTCAGATCAGCATTAGGCTCAGCGCCGACAGCCGAAATAACCGCAACGGTCAATTAACCAATGTAAATCGCGGCACGACAACGTCGTCTGGCAGTTCATTCCAGACAACTTTGACCTCGGCACCCACCGAAATAGCGCTTATGGGCACGTCGATAATATTGGTAATCAGGCGAATGCTAGGCACGTCAGAAAGCGTCACCAACGCAGGCACATAGGGCAGCGAGTCCTCCATACCAGGAAAAATCGCCCTGCTCACGATGGTATAGGAATAAATGGTGCCGAGGCCTGACAACGTCGGCCAGTCCAGTTTCTGAGATAAACATCCAGGACAAAAGGGAGTGGGCGGCATCCGAGACAGATTACATTCGGTGCAGCGCGGCACTGTCAGTCGATGCTCTCGCGCCGCGGCCCAAAACGGTTCGGTCCAGGGGTCGGTAACGAGCTCAAATAGGCTGTGCGGCGGTTGTTTTGCTATTTCATTAGTCACTGTTATTTCCCCAAAATTAGGCCGCTGACGGGCAGTGATGAAGGCCCACCAGTGACCAGCGCTAAGTCGCAACTCTGCACTTGGTTAACGGCCGATCCGCGAATTTGTGCAACGGCTTCGCGCACATGGGTCATTCCCCAGATATAAGCGCCGGACAGCTGCCCGCCATCGGTGTTGATAGGCAGTGATCCACCCTCGAAACGAATCGCCCCACTTTCCACAAACGGGCCTCCCTCACCTCTTTTACAGAATCCGAAATCCTCCAATTGAGCGAGCACCATCGGCGTAAAGTGGTCATATATCTGAGCGACATCAATATCAGCTGGCGTGACATCAGCATCCCTGTACAAGCGATTAGCAATGGCGACATTACCCGAAGACACAAACGCCTCCTCTGGCATGTTCATCCAATACAGCGAGCGACCCCAGTCTTTGCTACCACCATGGGCGCAGGCAACGATTTTAACCGGCGGCTGACGCAGATCTTTGGCTTGTTCCGTGGAAGTCACAACCATCGCAATCGCACCGTCTGTTTCAAGACAGAAATCAAACAGGCATAGAGGATCGGCGATTACTGGCGCGTTAAAGTAGTCCTCAAGCGTCATTGGCTTTCGCATGATGGCATCTGGGTGATTGATCGCATTTAGGCGTCCTGACATAGCGACTTCAGCAAACTGTTCTCTGGTCGTTCCATACGTATGCATGTGCCTCCGCGCCAGCAGCGCGAACATATGCCCAGGCCCAACCAGACCACTCGATTGAAAGAACGCTGTCTCAGAAGTCTGTTCGTAGCCCGAGGTGATTGCACCAAAACGCTGCTGCGCCTGTTGGACCGCTCCTACGCAGACGACCACTTTTGCCATGCCTGAGACAATCGCAGAGGAGGCCAGCCCAATAGATCCAGCTGATCCACCACCAGAACCTGTCAGAGTTGCTGTATAGCTGACTTCAGGAATACCAAGTGTTTCCATCAGATAGGGAGTATCAAAACCTTCAGAATAGAATGCGAAACCGTCGACATCTTGCATCCTGAGGCCGGCATCTTCGACTGCCCCAATGATGGCCTTACAAACAAGCTCATTGAGCGTTTGTGGAAGCGAGGCTCCGCGCTTGTAGTATGGCGTAGCGCCAACTCCGACTATCGCCGTTTTATTGCGTATGGTCATTGTAATTCCTAATTGATTTTAAGAGATGAGATCACGCGCTATAACCAGCTTCATAACCTCAGACGCACCTTCATAGATGCGGCTTGGCCTGACATCACGATAGAGCTGTTCCACGATCGAGCCACGGGTCACACCCCGGCCACCAAATAGCTGTACCGCATTATCAATGACCCGACTGGCATTTTCAGTGCCGATTAACTTTGCCATTGAGGCTTCTCGCGTGCAACGACCACCAGTCACATCCTTTGACCAGGCCGCCCGATATATGACCAATGCCGCCGTTTCCAAATCAATAATCATATCGGCCAGCTTAGTCTGAACGCCCGGCATTGCTGTCATCGTATCGCCAAATAGACTACGAGACTTGGTGTGTTTAAGGGTTTCGTCAAAGGCACGCCGGCCCATACCAAGCCCGGCTGCGCCGACCGATGTACGAAAGATATCAAAAGTAGACATAGCAATCTTAAAACCATTACCAGGCTGGCCGATCACCGCGTCGAATCCTACATGACAGTTTTCAAAAGAGATCGGCGCAATAGGATGAGGTGCAATAAGTTGGACGGGCTCGCCGGCAATGAGTCCCGGCGTGCCACGGTCAATAACAAAGGCTGTTAACCCGCGCGATCCCGCTGCCTCACCAGTACGTGCTACGACGATATAAAAGTCAGCAAATGGTGCGTTAGAAATCAGAGCCTTGGCACCGTTAAGAACATAGCCATTTGCGGTCTTCTCGGCGACGGTGCTGAGATTCGCCACGTCGGAACCTGCGCCAGGCTCCGTTAAAGCAAAGGCAGCCAGCTTTTCACCACGTCGAGCGGGCTCCAAGTAACGTTCCTGCTGCTCAGTCGTGCCATGTAACCAGATTGCAGCGGTACCTATTCCCTGCATCGCTAGCACTTCGTCGGCCAATACACTTTGGTATGCAACTGCCTCACGGGCAGCGCAGGCCGCCCGCAGATCAACCTTACGCGCTCCATCCTCGCCAACACGAGGCACCACAACATCTAAGATTCCTGCATCGCCAAGTGAGGCCGCTATGCGGCGGCAAGCCGGTTCAAGATCGAGCGCATCGTGATCAACTTCAGGGCACTGCCATTGACTAAACCCTGAAGCCAAGCGGCTGTGATGCTCTTCAAAAAAAGGCATTGGCCAAAGATACCACTCATTCGTATTCTTCATTTATCGAACTACCTTTTTTAAAGTTCAGCGGGTGTTAGTCTCTACCATTGCGCGTATATTTTTACGGTACTGCAACCGCCTATCATTTGAATCCGCCCTTGCATTTCACTGTAAACCATCGAACTCTGCCAACTCTTTTTAAGGCTGAGGGAAGGAAGCTCAATATTTACACGGTTACCCTTTAAACTATACGAACGGTCCAGTAACGCCTAAACCTCGCTACCAGTGGTCCTCAGCGGACCCTTAGCCCACAACGTTGGACAACATCTTGGCGATTGTAACGCAATGTCCGACAATAGGATAGATGGATATTATTAACGGTAAGTACACTGACTTGCAATCACAGGCCCTGCCATTGCAGTGCTGGCCGGCCAACATGAGAGCCGCAACATCTCCTGCATACTCGGTTTTTGGCACTAGATAACCACTAAAATACGACCAGACTAGGTGATCACAGGCCCGAACTTAGGTGCCATAGTGAGTCAATAGAGCACGTCGCACATATTGAGCGCCTTCGGTGAGCCCAGATTAATCTGCGTTATGGCGATAAATTGCCGCATGCCTGATTGGCTGACACCGCAACATCCATCATCGCAGGGTTAGGCAACTTCAAACTCTCCATCAGTTTGATATACGCCTGCTTATCGATAACATTAAGGCGTGAATTGCTAGTCTTTTCATTAGCTAGAGTGCTTGATAGCACACCTTTATAGTCATGCGCTGGGTACAGTATGGTGCTATCGGGTAATTTCAGTATTCGATCATGCAAGCTATCATACTGGGCGCCTGCGTCACCATTTTGAAAGTCTGTACGTCCAGTACCCCCAATTAGTAACGTGTCACCGCTAAATAACAGGCCCTCCTCGGCCATATAAAAGCTATAGGAATCATCCGTATGCCCTGGACTATAAATCACCTCGATTTCAAGCCCACCAATCGTTAATTGATCACCGTCTTTAAATTTTCCCGATAGGCAACTAGCAACCGACTGAGTTCCCATCATAGTTATGCAGCCTGTTTCTTCCCGAAGATCACCTAGGCCGGTAATGTGATCGGCATGGGTATGAGTATCAATGGCCAACATCAGGCGCAGATCCTGTGCCTGCAAAAGCTCTAGCACTAAAGCATTGTTTTCAAATACCGAGTCAATAACTAATGCCTGGCCAGATTCATGATCACCCAATAGATAGGTATAGGTTGATGAAACTCTATCGAACAGCTGGTGGAAAATCATAGTTAACCTACTTATAAGTGTTAGCTTACCCTAAAATGCATAAATATTGTCATCGCGGCAATCGATACTAGGGCTACGGAGAATATTTTCTGTAACAGAACCCCTGCTATATATTGAGCAACAAGTCGGCCAGCGATCATACCGAACACACCGCCGCTGCAAACTTTTAATAGCAGCCACCAATCTAAGTTGGGGCTACCTAGAGCAAAACTCAAAAAGCCCGAGGACCCAACTACAGAAATTATCAGCAATGACGTAGCCACTGCTTGTTGCATGGATACCTGCGTGATGTAAAGAAGAGCCGGTACGATTAAAAAACCCCCGCCGACACCAAAGAGCCCACTTAATAACCCCACTATTAGGCCACAGAAAATCAGTGCCATTAAGCACTTTGAGCTCAAGTCAAATTGTTCCGATTGGGTAAAGCGACAGATCGGAGCGACGTAGTCATCTCCACCAAACTGTCCTGAACGCACCACGCCGGCCTTTTCTGGAGCACTGACAGCCTGCCGCCACATCAGACTAGCAATACAAAATGCCAGAGCAAAAAAACCTGACAGTAGGGCAGCCGCTGGCAACTGACTACCAAGGTACTTGCCAAGCGGCGCAATTAATGCGCCACCCAGACCTAGGGCCAGCGCCGGAACCCACAAAATAGTTCTCGCCTGCCAATTACTCATAGTGCCCATCATCGCACTGACCGCAACTGCACCCAGCGCGATCCCTATAGCCTCATTGACCGATAAATCGAGCAGCAATATCAGCAGTGGCACCGCGAAAATTGACCCACCCGCACCGGTCAAGCCCAGCACTAAGCCTATGAATACACCGATTAAAATAGACATTCTATGATCGAGCAACCCCTGCATTCCAAGGCATGCGAGCCAAAAGCATGCCCATGCCGCAGGTATCGGTGACACCCGCAAAGACCAACCCGCCGCCGACGAAACCCGATAACGCGAAAAACAAGGGATTTATAAATTGGCCAGCCAGAACACCGATAACCACTAATGAACCCGCTGCGATACGAACCTGTCGCTCTAGTGACAAGCTATTGCCCGGCCCTTTACTGGGTATCAAACCGGAGGCTTTTAAAGCATTTAATCCGCCTGAGATAATGACCAGCTCGGCCTCAAAATTCTCTTTGAGTTTTTCTGCTGCCAGCGTCGCGCGCGGACCACCAGCACAGAGGAGATAAATTGGCTGCTGCGCACTTAGGCCCTCTTGCTCCAGATAACTGTGCAGCATGGCGCTATTCAAAGTCTGCACAGGAAAATGCACGCAGCCCTCAATATACTCAGCATCAACCTCGCTAAGTGTGCGCAAATCAACGATACACAGTTTGTCGCTCGCGTGTCGATATAGTCGCTGAAATTGACTAGCGGAAATATTTTTCACTTTAGCGCTCATAATTTAATCCTCATAGTTGTGGGCAGTAGATGGACTTCAGTACTTCAATAACCTGGATAGCTTCATCGCCCTTCAGTCTGTAAAAGATAGTCTGTCCATCACGGCGAGTAG
>Ga0222630_1000019_pt1 | contig 78423 bp, 79 predicted proteins | sample AntAcemetagenom3_FD_179842 | JGI IMG/M metagenome (GOLD analysis project Ga0222630, IMG submission 179842) | Saline water microbial communities from Ace Lake, Antarctica - #3 | ecosystem: Environmental > Aquatic > Non-marine Saline and Alkaline > Saline | place: Antarctica: Ace Lake | collected...
GGCAATTATTTCTGGATTGATCATCTTCTCGATTGTCTTCGGTACACAGGGTATTGAGCCCAGTGCTGGCCCCGGATTAATGTTTATTAGCCTTCCGGTGGCCTTTGCTAACATGTCCGGTGGATTGCTGATTGGTTGCGGGTTCTTTGTGCTGGTTTCAATCGCCGCCTGGAGTTCGGCAATCTCGTTGCTCGAGCCCTGCGTGGCTTGGCTTATTGAGGCAAAAAATGTCGGTCGGTTGAATGCTAACCTACTACTGGCTGGTGTTGCCTGGCTGTTGGGTATTGGCAGCGTCCTCTCATTCAACGTCTGGTCTGATATCCAGCTGGCCGGCTTTACTTTCTTTGATTTTCTGGACTTTTTGACCACGAATATTATGCTGCCGCTGTCCGGATTGCTGATTGCCCTGTTTGTGGGTTATGTGATTAAGCCTGAATTTATCAATTTGGAAATGCATGACATATCGCCTACTATGCTAAAGGTGTGGCGAGCGAGCCTAAGATATATTGCTCCGGTGGCTATAAGCGCCGTATTTGTCATGGGTGTTTACGATAAATTTTTCTCATAGGATGGGTTTTGGCGACTATTAGACGTTCTGCGCTAGTGATGCACTCAGCTGAAGCAATGTTCTCTCTGGTGAATGATGTTGCCAGCTATCCCCTATTTATGGATGGCTGTCACGCCGTGGAGGTTTTTGAGTATACAGATCAAACGATGTTGGCGCGCCTAGACCTCAAGAAGGCTGGCGTGCAGATCAGTTTAATGACCAGAAATAATTTGTCGGCGCCCTCAGAGATTGAAATGACCCTAGAAGATGGGCCATTTAAAACGTTTCTCGGGGTTTGGAAATTTACGGCCTTAACCGATACTGCTTGCAAAGTATCGTTGGATTTAGACTTTGAATTTAAAAGTAGAGGCCTAGGCTTGGCCGCCTCTAATCTGTTTTCTGGAGTCGCTAATAAGCTAGTCGACTCGCTATGTACCCGCGCCGATAAGGTGCTTTTGGAGCCCATAAATGACCGATGATAAAATGATTACCGTTGAGGTCGCCTATGCGCTGCCGAAAAAGCAATCCCTGATACAGCTTTCTGTGCCTGAAGGCACTACCGCGCTTGCTGCTGTTGAAAAGTCGGGAGTTTTAGCTTCTTATCCGGAGATCGACGCAAATAACGACAAAATGGGACTTTTTTCTCAGGTTTTCGGCACAAAGGGTCTTAATGAACCCGCGGCCTATGTGCTCCAAGACCGCGATCGAGTCGAAATTTATCGGCCATTAATTGCTGATCCTAAAGAGGTTAGGCGTCGCCGTGCAGATGAGGCCAAAGCGAAAAAACAATTGGCAGAAGCCTAGCACTTGGGCATAGGGCTTAATCGGGATCGCTTTGTTCTGATGCCGCTGAGCTGGGCAGGTAATCGCCAGTCATGCGATCCAGATTACCCTGCGCATCAAAATAAATAGTCATGCGCTCTTCGGTCTTTCCGCCGTCGCGGTCAGTCTGGCTGTAGTAGTAATCCCAGCGTTTTCGATTGAACGTATCGGCAATCATGGGAGTCCCCAAGACAAACTGAACCTGCGACTGCGTCATGCCTGGCCGGAGCTTATCAATCATCTCTTGATCGAGGATATTGCCCTGTTGAATGGTAACTTTGCGCACGCTGGGGAATTCCACCCAGCTGCAGCCGGCGGTAAATAGAGTCAAACTTATCAGTAACGTGAGAACATTTCTCATTGATGGCTTCCAGTTAGTTGCGCGAACGGGGATAATACAGATATCGGCGTCCATAGAGAAGAGGTATACATGCCTGTAGAAGATCAGGAACTGAAAAAAGCGGGCCTAAAGGTTACATTGCCCAGAGTGAAGATTCTTCAAATTCTTGAGAATGTGGTGGATAGGCACATGACGGCTGAGGATATTTATCAGGCGCTGCGTGACGCTGAGGAAGATGTCGGTATCGCGACGGTCTATCGGGTGCTGACACAATTCGAGGCGGCCGGGCTGATTGAGCGCCATAACTTTGATAATGGGCCAGCTGTTTACGAGCTTGATCGCGGTGAGCATCATGATCACATGGTCTGTACAGAGACGGGCAAAGTCATAGAGTTCCACGATGCCGACATTGAAAAGATTCAAGAGCGTATCGCCAGTCAAAATGGCTATGATCTGGTGGGTCACAGCTTGGTTCTATACGTTAAACCGAAAATTTAATTCCCCCATCAAGCCTAAAACAGCAAGCAGCCAGCGATATGACTCTACAGCAGACTGAAGACTTCTTTAATGCCTGGGCTGACCTTATGTGGAGTACGCCTCTGGTGGTGTTGCTAGTCGGTGGTGGTTTGTTTTTTATGGTTTATTCGCGCTTTCAGCCCTATCGGTATTTCGGTCACGGCATTGATCTATTGCGCGGCAAGTACAGCGATCCCAATGACCCGGGCTACATTCCCCATTCTCAGGCGCTGGCCACAGCATTATCGGGCACCATTGGCCTGGGTAACATTGCCGGTGTTGCTATTGCCATTAGTGTCGGTGGACCCGGCGCGGTCTTTTGGATGTGGGTCACTGCGATTGTTGGGGTGGCAACCAAGTTTTATACTGCATCCTTGGCGGTGATGTATCGAACGGAAGACGCTGACGGCAAGCTTCATGCTGGGCCTATGCACGTTATTGTTGAGGGAATGGGCAAGCGCTGGTATCCGCTTGCGGCTCTTTTTGCCGCGGCCTGTCTGATTGGTGCGCTGCCGCTTTTCCAGGCTAATCAGTTTATTCAGTTACTCAGAGAGGTGGTTGCAATTCCTGCGGGTTGGGCGAGTCAGGAGCAGCATTTCACCTTTGATCTTGTCGCCAGCTCAATAGTGGCGATACTAGTGGGATTGGTTGTGGCCGGTCGTATTGAGCGTATTGGCCGCCTGACCGTGCGCCTAGTGCCAACCATGGTCATACTGTACTTCGTGATGACTGCTACCGTTCTTTATACCTACGCCGCTGACATTCCCATGACACTTTGGTTGATCGTCACGGATGCCTTTACCGGTCAGGCTGCCGCTGGAGGTTCGATTGGAGCGGTTATTTTAATCGGGGTACGCCGCGGGGCTTTCTCTAATGAGGCGGGCATTGGTACCGAATCTATGGCCCATGGCACGGCTAAAACTACGCTGCCTATTCGCGAGGGCACTGTTGCGATGATTGGGCCTGTGATTGATACGCTGATTGTCTGCACCTGCACGGCGTTAATCATTTTACTGACAGGGGTATGGCAGACCGATGCCGGATATGAGGGGGTCACTATGACCGCTCGTGCGATCGAGCAGGTGTTTCCCACAACGGGCATTTACCTACTACTGATCATGGTTGGCATGTTGAGTTTTAGTACGATGGTCACTATGTGGTTCTACGGGGTTAAATGTATGGGCTTCTTATTTGGTGTGGAGCGCCAGTATTATTATTCACCCATCTATCTTGCGCTGCTAGTCATCGGCGCGGTGGTGTCGATGGATGTAGTGAATGGGCTTATTCTGGCGTCTTATGCCACGATGGCTATTCCCACAATGATCTCCGCGTTATACCTGTCGCCGAAGGTCAATCAGGCTGCTAAAGCCTATTTTGCAACACTTAATAACAAGAATTAGGCCGCTGCAGGTAACGCTGCGGCCGCACTAGAATGCGCCGGACCAAAATTGCTGACTAACTTTGTTGGCACAGGTTATAACAGTTTCTCAATATGCGCTGCTATAGCCGCAGGATTCTGAATGCTCGCATAGCGATCCACGACCTGCCCATCGCGATCGACTAAGAATTTGGTGAAATTCCATTTAATACTGTCGGTGATCAGACCGCCTGCCTGCTCGGTTAAATAGCGATAGAGCGGATGTCGTCCAGCGCCATTAACATCGATTTTACCCATTACAGGGAAGCTTAAGCCGTAGTTGATCTGGCAAAATTCCTGCACCTCAGCATTGCTGCCGGGTTCCTGCTTACCAAATTGATTGCAGGGCACGGCTATAACCACTAGGCCGCGTTCGTGGTACTTATTATGCAGCTCTTGAAGGCCCTCATACTGCGGAGTAAAGCCGCATTTGCTGGCGGTGTTAACAATGAGTAGCACCTTGCCTCGGTAATCCTGCAGGGCTTTTTCATCGCCAGTACTAGTGGCAATTGTAAAATCATAGACGGAATGGGCTGTAGTCATAGTATTTCTTGTTCTCTTGGGTGAATTATTTAAAGCAGTGCTCTGGTGCTGGAAATTGGCGGTTGCGGACAGCGGCGCCGTAGGCATTGATAGCCTCTTGGATACTTGATGCAGGCTCCAAGAAGTCTCTCGAGAATTTTGGTAGGCGTTGGGATATACCGATCATATCGTAAAGAACCAATACCTGAGCATCCGTATCTGGGCCTGCGCCAATTCCAATAACCGGTATTGACAGTGCCTGTGAGAGCTCAAGGCCAAGAGAAGATGGTACGCATTCCACTACGAGCAGGTCGGCGCCAGCCTCTTCGAGTACCTTAGCCGCCATAATCATCTGTGCGGCCGCCTCGCCTTCTTTACCCTGGACTTTATAGCCGCCAAGTTTATGGACTGACTGCGGCGTGAGACCAACATGGCCACAGACTGGGATGCCACGTTCAGTGAGCCTATAAATGCTATCAGCAAGCCATTCGCCGCCCTCAAGCTTGACCATCTGTGCTCCGGCCCGCATCAGAATGGCCGCATTGTCCAATGCTTGGGTCTCGGTAGCATAGGACATAAAGGGCATATCTGTCATGAGTAGGGAGCGGCTATTGCCGCGCTTGACCGCTTCGGTGTGGTAGGCCATTTCGTCAATGGTCACAGGAATTGTACTGTCTCTACCCTGAGTAACATTGCCGAGAGAATCACCGACCAGCGTGACCTCGATGTCAGCCGCCTCGATCAACTTAGCGAAGGTGTAGTCATAGGCTGTGATGGCTGCAAACTTATCGCCGGCGGCTTTCATCGCCTTTAAGCTACTAATAGTGGTGGTTTTCATGGTGCCTGAAGGACCTCAATAGTCTGTAGAGTTTACCAAGTTACGGGTTTTTCCCCAAATCACAGGGCGCAACTAGCATCAGCCGACGGCAGTCTGCTGCAGTGGGTGTGGGTTGTAGTAATGACGTCCGGTTTTTGTCTGAAGTATATATTTGACTAGATTATCATAGTCTAGATCACTTTCAGCCAAATTGATCTCGGTGGTGTTTACAATGAGTAATGGCGTGGCATCGTAATGGTAAAAAAACTGCGTGTAGGCATCGTTTAGCTGTTGTAGGTACGACGGCTCTATATTTCTTTCAATAGCATTGCCGCGGCGCTGCACGCGTTCGTAGAGAGTTTCAGTGGGGGCTTGTAAATAGATGACTAGGTCAGGCTTAGTTAGATCGCAGATAACATTGTCATAGACAGTCTGGTAAAGACGATACTCATCATTATCCAGCGTGACCTTGGCAAACAATGGATCCTTATCAATCAGAAAATCGGATATACGCACCGGTTGGAAAATATCACCCTGCCGCAAGTCCTGCAGCTTACGCATGCGCTGGAACAAAAAATACAGCTGGGTGGGTAATGCATTACTGCGAGGATCTTGATAAAAGCGCTCTAGAAACGGATTTTCTTCAGCTTCCTCCAGGAGTGTTTCATAATTGAACGAACGGGCCAGACGCTTGGCAAGCGTTGTTTTGCCTATGCCGATAGGCCCTTCTATTGCTATATAACTGGGAATTGAGCAGCTAGCTAGATCAAAATTGCCTGCCCTTACCGTACTCTTTTCCACATTGCGCTCCGATTTTGTAACGACTCAGGGTCGCCAGTTGAAAGTGGTTACCTATAATTTTACGATACCTTGATCAGAGCAATTTGCCAAGAGGCTGAGAAGATTTTCACCGCTGGGCAGTACAATATTGGCACCCAAATCTGCCAGCGGTGCCAGCACAAAGGCTCGTTCGCGCATCCTGGGGTGAGGTACAGTCAGACGTTCAGTGTCGATCACCTGCAGATCATAGAGCAGAATATCTAGGTCCAGAGTTCTGGCGCCCCAGCGGACAGTGCGCACTCGCCCCTGTGCCTGTTCAATACCCTGCAGGCAGTCAAGGAGACGGAGAGGGTTGAGTAGAGTGTCCAGCTTAACCACTGCATTGATATAGTCGGGCTGAAGACCTGGGCCAATCGCACGGGTTTGGTAACGATGGGATGTGGCTACGACGGTGATATCCGAGTGCAGGGATAGACTGTCAATAGCATAGTCTAGCTGCGTGGCAGGTTCAGTGCCTACATCGTCAACCAGGTTGCTACCCAAACTGATATAAGCGCATGCCATGAATAATATTACTCGGAGGGTGCTGTCGGTTTTGGCCTACGGCGATTGCGATTACTGCGTTTTTTGTTACTTGGTTCACCTACGGCTGCGGCCATTCTTGCGCGCTTTTCGGTATCGGCCTCTTGGTAGGCTGTCCACCAGTCGCCAAGACTACTCAGTTCTTCGCCTGCCTGTTCCCGTAATAAAACAAAGTCGTAGGCCGCTCTAAACCGCGAATGCTCCACTAAACGCGCGGCACGCTGACCGCCGCGACGAGGCAGAAGTAATTGAAGATCCCATATCTCGCGCATGGGCATGGTAAAGCGTTTGGGAATGGCGGTGATCGGTATCTGCTTAGCAATAACCTCTCCCGCAGCCTTACTCAGTGCGTAAGATGCTGAATTACCTCGATCTCGATATTGGGAGGCTAAGTGCTGCACCGCGGGCCATAGTAATGCCGCATAAATAAAGGCCGGTGTAACGCGCTTTTCGGCGCGGATACGTATGTCAGTATTGGTGAAAGCTTGGCCGATGAGTCGGCAGGTGAGATTGTCCCTGTCTTTCATCATGTTGCCTAACTGAGGAATAATACGGCCAAACAAGCCGTATTCATAAAGCAGCCAAAATGTCGCCAGGCCCTGGCCACTCATAAATAGCTTGATGGTCTCGTCGAATAATCTTGGCGGCGATACATGCTCTAAATCGGCAGCCAATTTGTGCATTGGATCGGCAGTTTGAGCGTCGATCGTAAAGCCCAGTTTGGCGCAAAACCGGACCACGCGAAGCATGCGCACTGGGTCTTCACGGAATCGAGTTGCCGGATCGCCCATAATTCGAATAACACGACTGTCAATGTCTTCGAGACCACCCGCGAAATCATGAATACTGTTATCACTGGGATCGTAATAGAGGGCGTTTATCGTCAGGTCCCGCCGACTGGCATCATCAGTCACCGAACCAAAGACATTATCTCGGGTGAGCATACCGCTATTGGATTGCTGTCGCAGGCCTTTACCGCTTTTGTTACCGTTTGGCTTGGTTTCATTGGAGCGAAAGGTCGTAACCTCAATAATCTCTCGGCTAAACTGGACATGGACTATTTGAAATCTGCGGCCAATGATACGTGCACGCCTAAATAAGACCTTTACTTCGGCGGGCTTGGCACTGGTGGCGACATCAAAGTCTTTAGGTTTTAGCCCCAGCAGCAGGTCGCGAACGGACCCGCCCACCACATAGGCTTCATGGCCGGCATCTTGTAAGACGTCGACAACCTTTCTAGCATCGCGACTAATCATATTGGCCGTTAGAGGATGTTGCCCAGATTTGACGATTAGTGGTGTACCCGCGTTTTGCTTAGGCTTGCTCTTATCGAAAAACTTAGTAATTATTTCCAGCATGAAGCGAGTGCCGATAGACAGTGGGTTGAGGAAATGCAGTTTAACAGAGGATAACAGCGAACGGGAGAAATGGATGGTATAAACCGCTACCAGAAATTAAAAGGGGACTGCCTTTAGGCAATCCCCGAAAAGGGTCCTCAAGATTTAAGTCCTAGGACTTAATCTGTCAAACTCCATCCATTTTTTATTGTTTTTTATAGTTATTATTACTCAAGACCGCAGTCTTTGTAGGGTTATTTTAATGAGAAATCATAGCGGCACAAGAGAAACATGACAAGTTAGTGAACTATTTTGCAGCTATGTTGTATTGGGTATAAAGTGTTACCTATTGAAACAAAAAAACCTCGCGAACATTGTTTTAGACGCTATTTAAGGTTTTTGCGTGAGATTCCCAGCTTACTTCGGCGTTCCCAGAGTGATTTTCGGCTTATTCCCAACTGCTTCGCCAGGGCTGTCTCACTCATATTTACCTGATTTTCCAATACAAAGCTGGTGAAGTAATCTGAAAGAGAGCAGCCGACAGGGGCGTTGATGACCCTATCCATTTTAACGCCGCTAGCCGGGATGATATCCTGGGACTGATCTGGGGGCTGCTCCAAACCAAGCACTTTGGGGCTAATAGGTTCTCCGGGTTCTGACAGCAGACTGCCTCGGTAGAGCATATTTTGTAGTTCCCGAACATTGCCAGGCCAGCTATAGGAAGCCATCGACTCGGCTGCCTGCGCAGAAAGTGTCAGCTTATAGCCGAGTTCTTTTCCATACTGCTCCAAAAAATAGTCGCTTAAATGGGCGATATCCATGACTCGCTCCTGCAGTGTGGGAACTTGGATATTGACCACATTAAGCCTATAAAAGAGATCTTTTCGAAATTGTCCGTTCTGACTGAGTGCCGGCAGGTCCTGAGACGATGATGCAATCAGGCGATAACGGTTTTTATGCTGTATTGCCGCGAGCGCTATTTGCTGTAGATTGGCGTCCAATTCGCAAACATTAGCCAGAAATAGGGTACCAATATCTTCCGTTTTTAGACGACTCAGGTATTCAGTAAGCTGTCCTTCGTTGGTCGAGGCACAGTTGATGGTCAGAAAGACTCGCTCTGCATTGACGCTTGCGTTATGGATCGCCTGAGCAATAATTCGTTTGCCTGTTCCGCCTGCGCCTTGAATTAATACGGCTGCACGGGAGGGCGCGGCTCTATGGATGGCGTGCAAAATGGCCAATATGGCTGCACTGCTACCCATGAGAAGCTTATTTTCTTCGATAGCTAGATCGATTTCTTGGCTGGATTCGTTAATGACACGTTTTACTGAATTAAGTATTTCATCATAGTCAAAGGGCTTGGATATATAGTCCACTGCTCCCTGACGCATAGTCTCCACGGCAGATCTTAGGCTGGCATAACTGGTCATGATAATGACCGGAACGCAGCCGGCAGGATTTATCAGATCAGTGCCTGGACCGCCGGGCAATCTAAGATCGCTGATGATAAGGTCGAAACTATTAAGATTAAATGATTCCCGAGCGGCTTTAACACTGACAGCCTCAGAAATACTGTAATGATGTCGCTCCAGCAATTTGCGCAGTGAAGAGCGGATAATATCTTCGTCTTCAACAATGAGTATGTTTTTTGAATTAGATATCATGAGTTCGATGATAAAGGAAAACAAAGCGTCACAGTAGTCCCGCAGTCACTATTTTCTGCAGGGCTCGTAATGGCGATCTCAGCACCCATTTTCTTGACTAAATTAAATACTACCCAGAGTCCCAATCCGGTTCCCTGTCCTGGCTCTTTCGACGTCACAAAAGGTTCAAAGAGTCGGCCCGCAATATTTTCTTCGACACCGGTACCTGAATCGCTAATAGTGACGCGAATCTGGGTTGCCTCAGTAACCGCTTTTACCACGACCTGGCTGTTAGTGGGCGACGCATCGCGGCCATTACTGAGCAGGTTAAGTAATATCTGAATCAGCTGGTGGTAGTCGCCAAAAATAATGACCTGTTCGTCTATATCGCAGATAAACTCGACTTCTGGTTTGCTGGTACTCAGTTTCAGTAGCTGAATCGCTTCGTTGGCGGCCCTGTGCAGGCTGACTTTCTGTAATAAAGTCCCTGACGATTGCTGGCCCCTTGAGAAATCAATCAGTGACTGGACAATGCGGTTAATGCGATCAGTTTGAAGCAATATATGTTTTACCGACTCGGCAACTTGCTGGGGTTCAGTTTCATGTTGCAGATTTTGCGCAAGACAGGTAATGCCGGTTACTGGATTGCCTATTTCGTGAGCAATGCCAGCCGCGAGACGACCGACAGATGCCAGTCTTTCATTGTCGATAGAGTTTTGTGTCAAAACCACGGAGTCGGTTTGGTCTTCAATTAGCAGAATAATATCGCTGTTAGAGCCCTCAAGGGTCTGCTCTACGGACTTTTGCATACTGTACCAGCGAACATTATCGGCTAACTCTAGGCGTCTGTGGTCAACGGAATTCTCACCACTATCGAGAAATTCAGCGATCGCTGTGCGCCAGGGCTCAGCAAGGTCGCTGATATAGCTGCCGGTCGCTGATTCGGCACCAATACCGGTGTAGCTAGCGATGCTAGAGTTCCATTTGAGAATTTCACCGCTCTGATCGATAGAGATAATACCAATCGGGAGTTTATCCAAAATCTCGCGATGATGAACGCGCAATTTATTCAGTTCACTGGCGATTCCTGTTAGTCGATTGCCATGAATTGCCAATACTGATTCTATCAGGTAGATATCATCAGGCTCTTTGCTGAGGCTAGGTGCCAGAGGCAGTGATTGCTCCATAACACGCGTCGCGGCGAGAATGCCATAACGCAGATTTAAAGAGGCGTTAATACTATCTCTAAGTTGGCGCAGGGATGCCGGTCTAATCTCGGAACGCTTGAAGCTGAGACTTTCTAGTGCCGCGTTTACTTCATCTTCGGCGGCATCGCCCAGTGTTAGTCGCAGACTTTCCACTAGCTGCGACACAGATTTTTGTTTGATCTCAACGCGGGCAGGGATATAGACGTTATCGGCCAGACAGAGAGCCGCAAATGATCTCTGTTCAGCGTCGGTTGTTCCGTATCGGGAAAATATTACACAGAGCGCGAGATTTAAAAGCAGCGCCTGTAACGCCCAGAGACTCCAGTTTTGCATACCGATAACCAGAGGGCGATCTAGCCAGTGGATCTGCCATGTCCAGTCGCCGAACAACGCAGGTATGGCGATAGTCAGCAACCAAATAGCCATACCCCCAGAAAGCCCAGCGATAAAGCCCTGACGGTTGACCTTGGGTAAATACATCACCGCTAATATCCCGGGTGTTAGTTGTGCTAGCCCACTGAATCCAACCAGATACAGATCCGTGATGCTGCGACCCTTAATAACGACGCTCAGCAGGGCGCACATTAAAAGCAGGCCAATAACCATGAGCATGTGCTGTTGATTAATCCACTGCGAGAGGTTTGCCTGCTGTCCCAAATTTTTGTTCGGTAATAAAATACTATTTAAAGCGACTCGCGCCACAGCAATGGTCAGGCTACAGATCAGTGCGACGGACAGAAGAATAATACTGGCTGCCCCTAGACTCGCTATAAAGGGTTGATTAATCGCAGCTGGCAGAGCAAACAGGTAATCCTGTAATGGCGATGAGGATTGCAGGGCAATACCACTCCACAGCAACGGAAATACAGGAATACAGGCCAGTAAAACCAGCAGCGGATATGCCCAGGCCGTAATGCTGGCTTGGCGGTCTGTGATATTTTCTGAGACTAAAATACTAAAATTAATTGGCAGAGCAAAGCTGGCAGTCAAAAAGACCGCAAATAGACTGTAGGACGACTCCATACGGTGCACTATTAGCCGTTGCCCGCTCTCAACTACCCAGCTGTTCATAGCGCCAACAGTACCAAACACTGCCTGAATGGAGGCCCATGCCGCGAGCCCTAATGCGGGTACTATAAGTAAACCAGCGGCGGCCATAACTAAAAATACGTTGCGCCCATCGGACCCAATAGAATAACGACTGAGGAGGGCTACGACAAAAACCAGCAGAGGGAGGCTGAAAAGGCTGTTACCAAAGATGAAGCTGGCCACGGATTTTATTGCTAGAAATTGGGCTAAAATAAGTGGAATAGCAATTAAAATTAGGCTGATACAGGCGGTGGCAGCGACGGCTTTACCCCGGTACCTAAAGGTTAGGAAATCTACCACAGTGGCAAATCTAATAATCTGGCTGAGACGCCGAATGGGAAAGAAAATTAGCGGTGAAAAGATAAAAATCAAGGTGAATCCTATCAGCGCTAAAATAATACTATAGCCATACCGTCCTGCCATCTCGATAGTGCCCATGGCCATTAACACGCCACTCCCAGAAAAAAGAGCAAGGACTAAGATGAGCGGATTGCTCGGCGCCCGGCTGCCGGGTGCAGCGCTATTTGGCCTGCCAGTTTGAGACAGGAATTGGGATGCTAAGACGACAAGAACCAATATGCAGCCTGTTGTTATGGTGAGATTAGGATTCATCGAATTGTTTATTGCGCTGCACGATGTAGGAGGCGTAAACCAGCAATGACCAGACAGCAAAAGGTCTGAACCAGCCACCCTCTGGGTCGACAGCCCACTGGGTTGCCAGGGGGAAAACAACGGCGCACAGGAGCAGTAATGTAGCGACTAGCCGGTAATTGAGCATGGTCTTCTGTCAGTTCCTTCAGTTATCGATGGATTTGCTGATGGTATGCAAGCTAGCAGTGTAAAGCAAACCGCTATGGGTACTAATATCCCTCGGGTGCCGAGGTCGGCATACTCGGGTAGATAGCCTGAGGTTGCCAGTGAGATCTGGCCCAGTTTAATATTTCACCGACCTCGAGTCTTTGTAATACCGGCGGTGGGCGCTGCTGCAGCCAAACTAGAGCCGTCCAGAGATTGACCGATTCACGACCAGCGACGAGAGAGGCAGCATGATTTTGTTTACTGAGCTTTTGCCTGTTTCGGTTTAAGGCGACCGGCAGGTGTGCGTACTCTGGTTGGCGATAGCCGAGGCACTGCTGCAGAAATATTTGCCTTGGTGTGGAATCGAGGAGATCTGATCCACGCATTATATGCGTGATGCCTTGGAATTCGTCATCGACCACAACCGCCAGTTGGTATGAAAACAGACCGTCTCGGCGACGTACCACAAAATCGCCCACCTCGCTGTGCAGGTTCTGCTCAACCCGTCCCATGACCTGATCATCAAACCATTGTATCTGAGTATTATCGCCAAGACACAGGCGCAGAGTCGCGTTATCGTCCTGCAGCTGCAGCCCACGGCACCGCCCATCATAGACGCCTCCCAGGCGGACTATGCGCTGGCGGTTGCATTGGCAGGGGTAGACTAGGCCATTATTTTTGAGTTGATCGAGAGCGTCAATATAGCTATCCATACGATCACTTTGATAGAGGACAGTTTTATCCCACAGTAGGCCATGGGCTTCAAGTTGCGTCAGTATCTTCGACGCCGCCCCAGAAACCTCGCGCGGTGGGTCGATATCCTCCATGCGAAGTAACCACTGCCCGCCATGCTGTTTAATGTCTAAAAAGCTCGCCACGGCACTGACCAGCGAGCCAAAGTGCAGTGGCCCTGTCGGAGAGGGGGCAAAGCGACCAACAGGGGTTAAGACTGACATTAGCAGGCCCGACAGCACTCGAGACAAAGAATTTGCCTCAAGTGCCGCTGGCGACTGTGATTAGCCGCCAGTAATCTGACGTTCTTTGATTTCGTCAAGAGTTTTACAGTCGACACAGAGGTCAGCGGTAGGACGAGCTTCCAGCCTGCGGATACCAATATCGACACCGCATTGATCACAGAAGCCGTAGTCGTCTTCCTCAACACGCAATAGAGTTTTATCAATTTTCTTGATGAGCTTACGTTCGCGGTCACGAGTTCGAAGTTCAAGACTGAACTCTTCTTCTTGCGTCGCGCGGTCAGCAGGGTCTGGAAAATTTGCCGCTTCGTCTTTCATATGCGTCACGGTACGATCAACTTCTTCCATCAGCTCAAGCCGCCAGGCCTTAAGAATCGCTTTAAAGTGATTGCGCTGGTCGTTGCACATGTACTCTTCTTTTTTCTTTTCCACGTAGGGGGCAAGACCATGAAGAGTGAGTGACTTAGCGGCGGTCGCAGCTGTTATCTTGGGCTTCTTTGCCGTCTGTGTGTTTGCTGTTGGCATGAATAAGATCCGACGTTGGTTTCTAGCTAAAAAAATAGACCCGCCGTTATAGATATTTTCGAGCAATATATCAAGGAATATTTCTCTTTTGGCCATATAAAGTTACAATCTTCGAGTCTTTAATGGCCGCTCATCAAGGCGCTATTAACATTTTTAATGGTTATCCCGTTTCTATGCAGATTGTATTATTGCCTTATCCGGGCAATTTAAGTCTCAGTAGCCTCAGCTAAAAAAACAGCCTATGAAAAATAATCCCCCATTGTTTTCTGGAACCTTTGTTAAGCGTTATAAGCGCTTTTTTGCAGATGTAATTGACCAGCAAGGCAATACGATCACTCTACACTGTCCCAACACTGGCTCCATGAAAAATTGCTTAGTGGAGGGTTCCAGCTGTTGGTATTCACTGTCCGATAATCCGAAACGTAAACTGGCCGGTACGCTAGAAATAGTTACCACGAGCCATGGACAATTAGCTGGTGTTAATACGTCGAGACCCAACTATCTCGTCCGTGAAGCGATAGAGGCTGGTCGCGTACCTGAGCTCCGAGGTTACCAGCAGATTCGCTCAGAGGTTCGCTATGGTCACGAGAAGAGCCGCATTGACCTGTTACTGGAGGACCCATTACTGGGCCGCTGCTATGTTGAGGTTAAAAATGTCACGCTAGATAAGGGTAATGGCTTGGCAGAGTTTCCGGACTCGGTAACGAGCAGGGGGACAAAGCATCTACGCGAGTTAATGATCATGGTTGCCGAGGGTCATCGAGCAGTATTATTTTTTTGTGTGCAACTGACGGGCGTCGAGCGAGCGGAGGTTGCGATGAATATTGATTCAGTTTACACCGAGACTATGGTTCAGGCCGTCGCTGCGGGAGTGCAAGTCATCGCGTGGCGGGCAGCGCTATCCCCCGAAGAAATTATTTTAGAGCGGGCCATCAGCTGTCTTCAAGATCTGCCAGAGCCTGTTCTCTGAGATTGATGGGCGCCGCGGGCATGGGCTGGTTGGCTGCAACGTAAAACATTTGCTCTTCCCTGCGCAATATAGCCGACATTAAATGCTCGCCTGAGCAGGGTCCGGAAATGCATTTGCCATCATCGATTTGGAATAGTGCGCCATGGGATGAACACTGTATTAAAACGCCCTCGAGGTCGAGAAATCTATCCGGCATCCAATTCAGAGGGATACCCAGATGGGGACAGATATTCCAGTAGGCATAAAGTTGGCCCTCTTGCCGCACCGCAAATAGACGGCGCCCATCAATATCCAGTTCAATGGCCTGTCGCTCCTCTAAATCGTCGAGGTTGCACAGAGGTATTTCGCGGTTAAGTACTGATGAGTTATTCATAGTTTAGCGCCTTACCGTTATAGCGGCGTTTATCTGCTGTTAATCGTAGGACAACACTACCGCGATTAATAGCACTCAGGTTTGGGGCGAAATAGGCAGTGATGCTTTGCAAGGCATTTGTCGACTCCATAGTGTAAGTTTAGAGTTTTGTTGATGGAATCGACAAGCAAAATTTAACGCTTTCGCTAATCTAACTAGGATATTAGTTCTCAGGGCGCTGTCAGCGTATGGTCTGAAACGACGCTAGGCTAGGCTATTCAGGCTATCCGTATCCCCTCAGTATAATCAAGGGATACACGCCTTCTCCTAAGGCTTTGGCGCTCCGTCGAGTGACATGATCTAGTATTGTTGGCGAGGCGTTTAATAATTGAGGCTTTACTTCTCGCCTAGCACCTTACAAACTCTGGTACATTATTGGCATTGAAAATCCTAAGCACTGGGGCTGAATTTTGATTGCGACTGACCACGACATATTAACGGGCACCACTGAGCGACATCTTGTCCCGCTTGGCGGTGCATCCTCGTTACTCGTGCATGCGCAAGTGGTAGAGCCTTTGGCAGAACTTCAGGCATTGGCGGCGACCCAGGGATTTGACTTGCGAGTTTGCAGTGGTTTTCGATCCTTTGACCGGCAGATGATAATTTGGAACGAAAAACTTGAGGGCGTTCGCTCAGTACTGGATCATGATGGCCGACCTCTCAATATCGACCCTCTGAATGCCTGGCAAAAAATTCAGGCGGTAATGCGCTGGTCAGCACTCCCAGGAGCGTCGAGGCATCATTGGGGAACAGACATGGATATCTACGATGCTGCCGTCATACCTGAGGGCTACCAGATTCAGCTGACGCCAGAAGAAGTAGAGGGGTCGGGCATGTTCTCGCCTATGCATAACTGGCTGGACAGCGCGCTAGTGGAGGATAATAGTGCTCTGGGCTTTTATAGGCCCTATGGGAAAGATCGCGGGGGTGTGGCACCAGAACGTTGGCATATTAGTTATGCGCCATTGGCAGATATCTATGCTCAGCGGCTAAGCAGCGAGGTCATTGCCCAGCAGTTACGCGGTACTGACTTACTGCTACTCGATGAGGTTTTGACGCGGCTTAACGAGATCGTTGAGCGCTTTATTAGAGTCTAAATTAACTGAACTACGTATTGGGCTTAGATCAGAGCGCCAGCACACTGGATGTTTACAGCATGAAGATAGATGACCGAATTTGGGATATTATTGTGGCTGATGCTCAGGAGGCTAGTGCCGATGAACCGGTCATGGCAGCTTTTTTTAAGGCAGCGATCCTCAACCACGATAGTTTAGAGGCGGCGCTAAGTTATCATTTAGCCGAACAGCTTGGCAGCCATATAGTACCCGTCGAACCGCTGTCAATGGTTATCGCTGAGGCGTTGCGGGCCGATCCCAGTATCGGTCGCTGTATGCGTCTTGATATTGAGGCGTATTTTGAGCGGGACGCGGCCTGCGAACGCCATATCACTCCGATTCTCTTTTTTAAAGGCTTCCAGGCGCTGCAATTACAGCGTGTATCGCATTGGTTGTGGCAACATGACCGCAGGGCTCTAGCGCTCTTTTTCCAAAATCAGATTTCAGAGACCTTTGCGATTGATATTCACCCTGGGGCGAGCATTGGCTCTGGCATTATGATCGATCACGGGACCGGTTTGGTGATTGGGGAGACTGCGATTATTGGCAACGATGTATCAATTTTGCACTCGGTTACTCTGGGCGGCAGTGGCTGCGTCGGCGGCGATCGTCATCCTAAGATTGGCAATGGGGTTATGATTTCAGCGGGCGCTAAGATCCTAGGGAATATTACCGTCGGTGAGGGTAGCAAAGTCGGGGCTGGCAGTCTGGTCTTAGACGCTGTTCCAGCGCATGTGACCGTGGCGGGCGTGCCGGCTAAAATCGTTGGCCGGCCCGATGGAGATGCCCCAGCACTGGAAATGGATCAGCGCTTAGACAGCGTATAGCTGTAACTAAGGCCGCAGTTAGGAGTCTTAAACTGCCCCTCGGCCGCAATATTATCTCTGTGCTAGACGATAACCGGTACGACAATATTATTTTCTAAGGTAGATAAAGCAACGAATCTTTAACATTGCACGAGCTATGCTAGTTACGGTCAATGGTTTCATCTCAAAAAAAGAAGTGCCACCTAATGTCGGTGTTTTTAATTTTTGTCAAGATATTGGTTATTTCTTTGCCGTACTTTTCGCCGAAGTTTAGGCTATAGGCGTTGATGGGTGTGTCAGTTGATATGGCGACGGTGAATTTAAGTGTCACTCTTGGGAAGAGCAGATCTTACAATCGCAAAGCTTTGGATGCCTTAAGGGTCCTTCTATCCAAGTATGGGGCTTCTTGCGTTAAACAATAGTTCAACAGCCAAATCGGGCTGAATAATCGTATTTTCTTGGTAAAAGCCCGCTGTGATCCGGGGGGCGAGACTAGAACGTGCAGCTTCTAGTTGGCAAGGTATCGTCAAGCCGACCAATGGAGTTTAGATATTTTGGCTCGCCAATGCAGAGTTATAGACAGATTCTAACCAGGTGTAGGATCTGTGTTTCCAATAACTTTTGCCGCTCCTCGGGAAAGCCCTGTAGGATAAAACAATTATCACCGAAGGATTGAAATCTCGCTATAGACGATAGCTGGTCGATATCATACTCCTTGGTATGCAGGCCAATCAGGCCCTCTTGCAGCTGGCCAGACAGATCTCTGGACTGATGCTTGAGCACAGCCAGGCCTTCATGGAAGCTAAATAGAGGCAAGCTGGGTAGGTTGTCACTGCACAGCGCCCAATTAATCTCCAAATCGACACCTAGCTCTCCACCGAGACGTCCAAGCAACTGCTGAAGAGAATATACCGCCATTAGACAGACCAGGAGGTGCTGCTTGGAAGGCTGTGTTGAGCGAATATAAAAACAAATATCGCCCACTCCACCCTCGACTCGCTGCCCCCCGTATAGCTCTAATGCGCGCTGGGTACAGTAGTCGATTTTGTCCAATAAGCGCTCGCGGTTTTCATGGTTTAGTTGGCCGTTTAGACGCTGGCGATTCTTAACAGTGGCGCAGACCAGACTGTAGTAGTAGCCGGTACTAGGATTTTCATCCGCCGCACTCGACGAAGCCAGTAACGGCTGTATTCGAGCCTCAAGCGAACTAATTTCATCAATCATAGGCTCGGCAGTACCTGGTAGCCGGCTCGTTAGGATGAGAATGCGACGGAAAAATTGGTCGGCAAACTGGTGGCATAGATAGGTGCACAGCGCGGTGAAAAGTAGCCACAGTAGCAGCCAGCTAACGAGGACATTACGGTATTTCTGATAGATAGGTTGGCTGTCGACCGCAACATAAACTGTACCAATCTGAGTATTCTGCAACTCGATGTCACGACTGATGGTCTCCAGGGTATCTGGCTTGTCGCCAGCGCTTTTGCTCTGTGCGATTAAATGATTGTCTACGTCATACACGCTGGCACTGAAGATGGCTTGGTCTGCAGTTGCCCGACGCAATAGGACCTGAACACTAATGGTGTCATCATTAAATAAGGGGCTGCGAATTAGCTCTGCCAGCTGGTTAACTGACAGTTCACTTTTTTCGATTACCACGTCATTCGACAGTTTGGACGTGTAGGTAGATAGCAGGATAGTGCTGAGAAATCCTAGTATTAGACAGGCAGAAAACACTGCGACAGGCAGTTTTATAGCCATCGAATATCGACGATACATTCTATGTGCCCTGAATTTAATTGCAGTTAATTTGCCTCGTATTCTATCCTATTCCCACAGCTTTTATATAATGACGGCATAATAATCACCTTGGCTGGAATCTGTGAAAGATATTTTGTTAATAACTGTGTCAGGGCAAGATAAACCTGGCGTCACCAGTGCCGTAGCTGACGTTCTGTCGCGCTATGATGTCACTATGCTCGACATAGGCCAGGCGGTGATTCACGATCAGCTGAATCTGGGTATTCTTGTCGCAATACCCCTGAACGCCCAGACCTCTGCAGTTACCGATGAGGTGTTGGCGTGTTTAAAAGCCTTAGATATGCAGGCAAGATTTTCGTCGATTTCCAAACAGCGTTATCAGAGTTGGGTTGAACAGCAGGGTAAGCAGCGACATATTGTGAGCCTTTTGGCACGTAAAATTGATGCATGCCACCTGGCTGCAGTAACCAGAGTTACAAGCGAGCAGGGCCTCAATATAGACAAAATTGTGCGTATGTCAGGCAGAATTAAGCTCGATGAGACTGATCGCTTAGGGCGTGCATGTGTTGAGTTTTCAGCCCGAGGCACACCGCATAATGCTGCTCAATTGCGCAGCTCGTTGCTTGAGTTAGCGGGTCAACAGAATATAGACATCGCCTATCAGGAAGATGACATCTACCGTCGCAATCGCAAACTGGTCGTGTTTGATATGGACTCCACCTTAATCGACGCAGAGGTGATTGACGAACTGGCTAAGGAGGCTGGCGTTGGCGAGCAGGTTGCGGCCATTACTGAGGCAGCCATGCAGGGGAAAATCGACTTTAACGACAGCTTTGCTCAGCGGCTGGCGCTACTTGAGGGGCTGAGTGAAGATGTTTTGCAGTCGGTGGCGGAACGGCTCAGGTTAAACGAAGGGGCGGAGCATCTGATTAAAAGCTTAAAAAAGCTCGGCTTCAAAACTGCTATTATTTCCGGTGGCTTTACCTTTTTTGGCCGCTACTTGCAGGGTATTTTGGGTGTCGACTATGTTTACGCTAATGAGTTAGATATTGACAATGGTGTCGTCACTGGGCAAGTCCAGGGCGAGATCATTAACGGCCTGCGCAAGGCAGAACTGCTGTGCGAAATTGCGGCAAAAGAGGGTCTTCTGTTGGAGCAGGTTATTGCCGTGGGCGATGGCGCTAATGATTTGCCAATGTTGGCGATTGCCGGACTTGGTGTTGCTTTTAGGGCCAAGCCATTAGTCAAGGCATCAGCCAAGCATGCACTGTCAAACGTTGGCCTAGATGGCATTCTTTACCTCTTGGGATACAGTGATAAAGATATTGCGGCCTTGGGTGATTAGAGGTATTTGCTAATCATCGGCCATAAATCTACCAGATCACCTTGCATAGGGTTCTATGCGAGCTAGGACACAAGTGCTGTGTAAGCGTCTTTAGACTATGGCTGATTAAAGCTCGCGGCGGCCGCAATTGGTTCGGTTTTTCGCAGATCAAGGCCCAAAACTGGCCAACATCGCCAGCACTTCGAGTATCATGACAACCTTACAATTTTCGAGACAATATAATAATGGCCAATTACTCTACTAATGAATTTCGTTCCGGGTTAAAACTCATGTTAGATGGCGATCCCTGCTCGATTCTAGAGAATGAGTTTGTTAAGCCGGGCAAGGGCCAGGCGTTTAGTCGGGTAAAGCTGCGTAACCTTAAAACGGGTCGTGTAATCGAAAAGACGTTCAAATCAGGTGAGTCCCTTGAAGGCGCCGATGTGCTGGATATGGATATGCAGTATCTCTATGAAGACGGTGAATTTTGGTATTTTATGGAGCCAGATACCTTTGAACAGCATCAGGCCTCAGAGAATGCGCTCGGTGAGGCGGTTAAATGGTTAAGTGAGCAGGATATCTGCGTGGTGACGCTCTACAACGGCGCGCCACTGTCCGTAGTTCCGCCCAATCACGTGGAGTTGGCAATTGCCCAGACGGACCCGGGCTTGCGTGGCGACACGGCACAGGGCGGTAGCAAGCCAGCTAAATTGGTCACGGGCGCTGTGGTTAAGGTGCCATTATTTTTGGAAGAAGGTGAAGTGATCAAAGTGGATACGCGGACCGGTGAGTATCAGGGGCGCGTTAAATAACTGTGAGCGATAACTGGCAGTCTGGTATGAGTAATGACTCGCTGCGGTATCGTAGTGAGTTGTTACAAAGTCTGCGCAGTTTCTTTCAGCAGCGCCGAACGATGGAAGTGGACGTTCCCGTTTTAGCGCGCTCGACTGTCACGGACATTAACATAAAAAGCATAAATGTTAGTGTATTTGGCGATAGTGGGTACTTACAAACTTCCCCTGAGTATTTCATGAAGCGGCTACTTGCCTGCGGTGTAGGTGATATTTTCTGCCTGGGCAAAGCCTTTCGGGATAGCGAGGTGGGCCGTCGGCACAATCCTGAATTTACCATGCTCGAATGGTACCGCTGTGGCTGGGACGAGCATCAGTTGATGGCTGAGGTGACTGAGTTGATTGACGAGCTTGTTCGGCGCCACACTTCTGCTGATCTCGCCGTCAGCAAACTTAGCTACGCAGACTGTTTTACACAATACCTCGGTGTCGACCCTCATAGTGCAGAACTGTCAGTGTTGCGGCAGATGGCGGTAGCTGCCAGCTCGCACAGTTGGGCCACAGAGACTCGGCCCAACTGTTTGGACCTGCTGTTTAGTTTCAGTATTGAGCCGCAGTTACCTGGCGGCTTAGTCTTTATATATGATTATCCCGCCTGCCAGTCTGCCTTAGCCCAGATACATTTAAATGATCATGGCCAAGCCGTTAGTCGGCGCTTTGAAGCATTCTTTAACGGCATGGAGCTGGCGAATGGTTACGCAGAACTGACGGATGCTAATGAGCAAAAATCCCGTTTTGAAAAAGATATAGGTCAGCGCCTTCGTGACAATAAACCGGCAGTTGCAGTGGATAATAAGTTTATTGAAGCATTGGAATCGGGTCTACCCCAGTGCGCTGGGGTGGCACTGGGAGTCGACCGCCTACTTATGCAGCTCTTAGCTGTTGAATCGATAGCACAGGTTATGCCTTTCAGTTGGGAGCGCTGCTAGTAACGCACCCTCTAAGAGCATTTAAAATAATGATTCATGGCTCTGGATGGCTCATCGATATCTACCTGCCCCACCACTTTAGATGGCACGCCTGCCACCATGGTATGCGCTGCTACCGACTTAAGCACCACACTGGAAGCGGCTACCATCGCGCCCTCCCCAATCTCAATGTTGCCCAGTATCTTGGCCCCTGGACCGAGTAGTACGCCTTTACGAATCTTAGGGTGACGATCACCACTGACTTTACCCGTGCCACCAAGAGTAACGGATTGCATGATGGAGACGCAGTCTTCGACGACCGCTGTTTCACCGATAACCAGGCCCGTGGCGTGGTCAATCATTACTCCGCAGCCTATTTTTGCCGCCGGGTGGATGTCCACCGCCAACTTAACGGAAACGCGATACTGGATCAGCAGAGCCAGTGAATGGCTACCCTGCAACCACAGCTGATGGGCGACACGATAAGCCTGTAGCGCTAAAAACCCTTTAAAATATAGAAATGGCGAACTGTATAATTCGCAGGCGGAGTCTCGATCAACCGTTGCCTGGATGTCTTTTGCGGCACAGCCAACAATCTCTGGGTCGGCGAAAATATTGTTCATAATTTCTCGAAGCATCGCTATTGGTACTGTGGCGCTCGCGAGTTTATTGGCTAGCTGAAAGCTCAGTGCAGAGGCCAAATTAGGGTGGTCGAGGACCGTCGCCATGAGGTACTCCGCTAAGACCGGTTCAGTCTGGGCCGAAACAGTAGCTTCCTCGACGATAGATTGCCACACCTGCAGGGTTAATTTCTCGTTGTCTGTATTCATGGGCGCATTTTGAGTCAGGGCGTTGCAATATGCCAGCCCGTTCTTGCGATACACCATATATCGACACTTTTTGCGCCGGCCTCAAGCAGACTCAGGCTGGCCGCTTTTGCTGTCGCGCCGGTGGTCATGACATCATCAACGAGGGCGACCGCCTGTCCCTGAATGTTTCTACGCACATCAAATGCGCCGACCATACTGCGCAGTCGCTGTTGTTTGCCGACTAGGTGCTGAGCTTTACCGTGGCGGATTCGATGGCAAACATCACTGCATAGCTGGGTATTAGGTAGCTGCTGGTTCAGGAATTTGGCAATATTGTAACTCTGGTTAAAGCCTCTGTAAGCCAACTTTCGCCAGTGCAAGGGCACGGGAATAATGGTCGTTGGCATGCTGTTTGTATCATAACGGGCGCGAATGCCCGCGACTAAAAGGCTTGATAGTTCTTGCAGTTCTGGCGCATGAGGATCGGTTTTTATGCGAGTGATTAGCCGGTCAACAGGGCTCATGTAATGCAGCGCGGCGACGCATCGGGCAAACGGAGGCGGCTTTCTTTGGCATTCGGGGCAGCTGATGTCTGGGCTACTGTTGCCATTGAGCATTGGCGTGCCGCAGCCGTAACATTGATTAATTAACTGAGGTAAGGCTTGATTGCAGCCTTTGCATAGGCAGTAGCTAGTATCACCTAGCCGATCTTTACACAGCACGCAGGTACTGGGTAACAGCAGGTTTAGCAGTGGTCTAATGACCAACGATTGGGGAGAGTGAACACTGTACATGGACATCCTCCCTCGCTGTGACTAATTTAGCTAGCTAACATTGTGAGTGGGGTCGCTATCGTCTTCCTGTTCATCCTCAGCACTGTTTGCCGCGTTAGGATGGCCTTTGCTGAGATCATTATCATCCAAGCCGTATCCCTCGCTTAGAATACCGCCAGGAACCTTGGGTGCATAGTCTCTGGGTGGCTGGATGTCTTCCGCTTGAATGAGAGGCTTGCCGTCGGCATCGACAAGAGACAGGTCAGATCCGCCCGCCTTGAGGAGTTGTCGACCAATTTCTGGACTCGCAAGACGAATGGCACTGGTGGCTAAGTGCTCGTGTATGTGACGATAGCTCTGTGTCATATTAGTGGTCAGCTGAGAAACCGTGACAAAGTGCTCCGTTACCTCTTGCTGGTAGCGCTTAAGTTTTTGCTCACTATCTTTGAGCTGTTTCTCTAGGTCGCGCCCTGGAGCGCCGCCCTGACTGGTTTTTCGCGAGTAGAGGTGCATCACCCCTGCGCCGCTTAAAAAGGCCGCTGCCATTAGCACCAGTGCCACAGTTAGTGTTACCAAGGTCATATCCCCCCATTAATTAGATGCATCTCAACAGAATCAGATGATGTTTTTAGATGCCTGTTTCAGCTCTCAGAAGCATTGTAACGCAGATTTTAGATTAGAGCCTCCGAGAGTTTTGGTTGTAACCATTTAATTTGCTAGTTAAAGTTCTCCCCCTGTTGATTATCAGTCTTAACCCATGCCAACCCCAAAGCAGCGCTACCTATTAGATCTAAATCGCGAAGACTTCATCAAGGATGCGTCTCAGGCGCTTGCGGTGGATGCTTTAGAGGATTTATATGAGCGCTTAGTGGTCAGGCATTGTCGGCCGCCAGCAGGCTTTCTAGGGGCATTAATGAAGGTATTCGTTAAATCCTCATTGCAGCCAGAAGTCGGGCTTTATTTTTGGGGTGGCGTGGGCCGGGGTAAAACCTATCTAATGGATAATTTTTACGAGAGCCTGCCCATTGAACGTAAAATGCGCGTTCACTTCCATCGTTTTATGCGACGGGTTCACCAAGATTTGACTCTATTAGATGGTCAGGTTAATCCGCTACAAAAGGTGGCCGATAAAATAGCCGATGAAACTTGCATTATTTGCTTCGATGAATTCTTTGTCAGTGATATTGGCGACGCAATGATACTGGGTATGCTTCTAGAGGCGCTTTTTGCTCGCGGCGTCTGCCTCGTCGCGACTTCCAATATTATTCCCAATGACCTCTATTTCAACGGTTTGCAGCGTCAGCGCTTTTTGCCTGCCATTGCTTTGCTTAATAAGCACTGTGAGGTCATGAATGTCGATGGTGGCATCGATCACCGATTGCGAGCCTTGGAGCAGGCCGACCTGTATCATTGGCCGCTTGATGAGGTTGCCAATCAAGCGATTAGTGATACTTTTGAACGGTTGGTCCCTGTCGGGGGTGAAATTAAGTCAGCGGTCGATCTAGACGTGGAGGGGCGCGCTATACCTGTGATCAAAGTGGGCGAGGATATTGTGTGGTTCGAATTCGCTGCGATCTGTGAAGGCCCGCGAAGCCAAAATGACTATATTGATATAGCTCGCGAGTTTCATGGGGTGATGATCAGCAATATTCCCTCGCTAGGAGTTATTAATGAGGATGCGGCGAGGCGATTCATTAATCTGGTCGATGAGTTCTATGACCGCAACGTAAAGCTTGCGATTACAGCCTCCAAACCCCTAGAAACGCTGTATTCTGGAGGCCGTTTGGCGTTTGAATTTAAGCGCACGGAAAGTCGAATACTGGAGATGCAGAGCCATGAATATCTGGCCCGTCCCCATCGACCGTAAAAAAGTTGCGCTTTACTGCACACAGCCCTTGCGTAACGGCGCCATGGTAATTACAATTCGCACCCTTTTTTGGGATCCCCCAAAGCACGGCAGGATAAGATGAAAACATACAGCGCAAAAGCAGAAACAGTACAACGTGATTGGTTTGTAGTCGACGCCGAGGGTAAAACCTTAGGTCGTTTGGCGACTGAGGTGGCTTCACGGCTGCGCGGTAAGCACAAGCCAGAATACACGCCCCATGTCGATACAGGTGATTACATTGTCATCGTTAACGCCGAGAAAATTGGTGTGACGGGCAAAAAAGCCAAAGACAAAATTTATTATTCCCACACCGGATATCCCGGTGGCATTAAAGACATCACTTTTGAAAAGTTGATTGATAAAGCACCAGAGCGTGTTCTTCAGTCGGCGGTAAAAGGAATGTTGCCACGTGGTCCGCTCGGACGGGAAATGTTTAGAAAGCTCAAGGTTTATGCTGGTATGGATCATCCCCATGCCGCGCAGCAGCCTCAGACCCTCGACCTGTAACGGAAAATACCATGGCAGATACTCAATTTTATGGCACTGGACGTCGCAAGACATCAGCTGCTCGCGTTTTCATGAAATCTGGAAACGGCAAGATCACTATTAATAACCGCGCTATTGAGGTTTACTTCGGTAGAGAAGTAGCGCGAATGATTGTTCGTCAACCGTTCGAAATAGTCGACATGGTTGAGAAGTTTGACCTCCATATTACCGTCGCAGGCGGCGGTAACTTTGGTCAGGCGGGTGCAATCCGACACGGTATATCCCGTGCGCTGCTCAGTTACGATGAAAATTTGCGTCCAGTACTGCGAAAAGCAGGCTTTTTGACTCGCGATGCACGTCAGGTTGAGCGCAAGAAGGTCGGTCTACATAAAGCCCGTAAGCGCCCGCAGTTCTCCAAGCGTTAATCGAAGCTCTAAAAGAACAGCCCGACCCGTTGGTCGGGCTTTTTTTTGTCTATTTTATTGTTTAAAATCAATTGCTTAGCCTGCCATCTGATAATCGTGCTATTGCGTAAAATTGCGCTTTCCTTTATCATTCGGAGCCTTTTTTATTGACGCGCGACCCCGCGTGTTTTGAATTCCATTTTTGAGTTTTAGGGAGAACGTCATGACTAGTGACGGTGTCAACCATAGTCGCCGCAAATTTTTGTTGGGTGCGACGTCTGTAGTCGGTGGTGCTGGAGTAGTAGGTGCAGCAATACCGTTTGTTTCATCTTGGCAGCCCAGCGCAAAAGCTAAAGCTGCTGGTGCGCCAGTAAAAGTTAATATTTCTAAGCTAGAAATTGGCGCCCGAATGGTTGTCGAATGGCGTGGAAAGCCAGTTTATATCGTACGTCGGACAAACGAGACTCTCTCCGCCCTCAATGGGATCGGTGAGGACGTACTCAAAGATGTCGCCTCTGAAAGCGCGTCTCAGCCGACTTATGTCGCTGGTACCGCACGGACCTTAAAGGGTAAAGAAGAGTTCTTGATTTTGGTTGGTCTTTGCACACACCTTGGTTGTGCGCCGATTTATCGTCCCGATGTAGGCGCTATGGATATGGGTGGTGACGCCTGGTTAGGGGGGTTCTTCTGTCCCTGCCACGGCTCCAAATTTGATTTATCCGGTCGCGTTTATGCTGGGGTGCCAGCGCCGACTAACCTCGAAGTACCGCCTCACAGTTACGAGACGGATGATGTTCTGATTATCGGTATAGATACGGAGGTTGCGTAATGAGCAATGAAACAGGTTTTGCCGCATGGTTAGACTCACGTATGCCAACGCTCAAGCGCGAGTGGAATCGGCATATGGCAGAGTACTACGCGCCGAAAAACTTTAATTTCTGGTATCTCTTTGGCGTATTGTCCTTGGTGGTGCTGGTGATCCAGTTGATTACTGGGATCTGGCTGCTGATGAGCTATCAGGGTTCTGCTGAGCAGGCGTTCGCATCAGTTGAGTACATCATGCGAGATGTGGAACTCGGCTGGATCATACGCTATGCCCATTCGACGGGTGCTTCGGCTTTCTTTATCGTGGTTTACATGCATATGTTCCGTGGTCTTATGTACGGGTCTTACAAGGCCCCGCGGGAGTTAGTTTGGATCTTTGGTATGACGATCTATGTGGCCCTGATGGCAGAGGCCTTTATGGGTTACGTCCTGCCTTGGGGTCAGATGTCATACTGGGGCGCGCAAGTCATTATCAGCCTGTTTGGTGCTATTCCAGTGGTGGGCGAGGATATAGTTCAGTGGATTCGTGGTGACTACCTGATCTCAGGGATCACGCTCAATCGCTTTATGTCACTGCATGTTGTGGCTCTGCCGATTATTCTGATCGCCTTAGTAGTAATGCACATTATTGCTTTACATGACGTGGGTTCGAACAACCCAGATGGTGTCAGTATCAAGAACCACAAGGATGAGAATGGTAATCCGATTGACGGTCTCCCGTTCTTTCCCTACTTTGTTATTCACGATCTTACGCCTATTGTCGTGTTTCTATTCGTATTCTGCGCAATACTCTTCTTCATGCCAGAGATGGGTGGCTACTTTCTAGAGTATGCAAACTTCGAGATTGCTAACTCATTGAAGACTCCTGAACATATCGCACCGGTTTGGTATTTCACACCCTACTATTCAATGCTTAGAGCCGTTCCAGACAAGCTCGGTGGCTTTATCACTATGGCTGCAGCCATTGCGATTCTGTTCGTACTGCCTTGGCTAGATAGAAGTCCAGTTCGATCAATACGCTATAAAGGTATTGTCAGCCGTACAGCGATTTTGATGTTGCCAGCAGTGTTTATTATCCTTGGTTATCTGGGCGTTAAAGCACCCACACCCGAGCGGACTTTCCTGGCGCAGATTTGTACGGTGCTGTACTTCAGTTATTTTATTGGCATTTACTTTTGGACCCGAATGGAGACCACTAAGCCTGAACCTGAGCGTATTACAATGGATGGTGGTATTGGCTTCTGGAGAACCATAGCCGCTGTGCTGGTGGTTGCTCTGTTAGTTGTGCTGCCGCTGAAGGCGGTGGGTTCCGAGAGCAGCAAGGCCTGCGGCGATATAGACTGCGATCCTTTTGAAGCTCAGCTGACCAATAATGCGTCGTTGCAAAACGGCGCTAAATTAGCGGTCAATTTCTGCATGGGTTGTCACTCGTTTAAGTATTCGCGCTGGGAACGTGTCGCCACTGATATTGGTATACCCCACCAGCTAATGCTGGATAACATGATCTTCACCGGGCAGAAAATTGGTGGCTTAATGGATATCGCCATGCCAGCTGATAAGGCCAAAGATTGGTTTGGAGCAACACCGCCTGACTTGACCCTTGTCGCTAGATCTCGCTCTCCAGAATGGGTTTACACCTATCTTAAAAACTTCTATGCGGATCCAACACGGCCGTTGGGCGTAAACAATAAAGTTTTTAAAGATGTGGGTATGCCCCATGCGCTTTTAGATCTTCAGGGTCTGCCTGAATGCGCGCCTGGTCCCGTATTAGCGGCCAATGGCGGCATTAAACGCGACCTTATGACCGGTGCAGATATTCTTGATGATCCCTGTGGTACCTTCCAGATCAATCAGTTGGGTACCCTGTCTATTGAAGAATATGACAGTGCGGTCTATGACTTAGTTAACTTTTTGACCTATATCTCAGAGCCAATGGCTGAGCAGCGTAAGCATATAGGCAAGATGGTGTTACTGTTTTTGCTACTACTAATGGTATTTACTGTGCTGTTGAACCGTGAATATTGGAAAGGCCTTCACTAAGCGCGTTAATTGAAGCTTAGATGCGGTGCAAAGCTAGCCTTGGGGCTGTCTATATGGGGCGGAATAATTCGCCGCTTTTAATTACTCTTAAAAATGTGAGGTTGTTGTGCGACGATCATCGATGACATTGTTTTCCGATCCTACCTGCCAGTATAGCCACAGAGTACGTATCGTACTTGCGGAAAAAGGCGTTACTGTTGATGTTGAAGATATCGCACCGAACGGGGTAACCGAAGAGATTCTCGAGGCTAACCCCTACGGCACCCTGCCCACGCTAGTGGATCGGGATCTGGCTCTCTATGAGTCCAAGGTGGTTATGGAATATCTCGATGAGCGTTTTCCACATCCGCCGCTGCTGCCTGTCTACCCCGTAGCCCGTGCCCAGAGTCGCCTTTGGATTTATCGGGTTGAGCGCGACTGGTGTACCCTAATGGCTCAGATATTGGCTAGTCCAGACAGTAAGAAAGCCGAGGCGGCGCGCAAAGAGTTACGCGAGTCATTAATCGGTGTTGCCGGTATTTTTACTGAAAAGAATTACTTTATGAGCGAGGAATTTACGCTGGTTGATTGCTGTTTAGCGCCGATGCTTTGGCGTCTGCCGCAGTTGGGGATTACGTTGCCAGATAACCGCCAGGTTAAGCCTTTGCTTGACTATATGGAGCGTTTGTTTGAACGTCCTTCATTCGAAGAGAGTCTCACCGATCTCGAGCGTGAGATTCGTGACTAAGGTGCTGATGGGGTCCAATCGCTCCTACCTGCTAAGGGCCTTCTATGACTGGATCGTAGACAATGATTGCACACCATATATTGTCGTGAATGCCCATTATCCCGGGGTAGAGGTACCCCAGGATTTTGTCACCGGCGGGGAGATCGTTCTCAATATAGCGCCCCGCGCAGTGAGCAGTTTTGAAATGAATAATGAGTTTGTTCAACTATCAACACGCTTTAGTGGTATGCCCATTGATCTATTTATTCCGATCGGTGCGGTAACGGGTATTTATACCCAAGAAACTGGACAGGGTACGGTTTTTGAACCGGAAACTGAGGACCAGACGCCACCACCCGAGCCGCCTCAGGGGCCCAAGCCAGTGAAGACCAAAAAGACCAAGTCGGCACCAGAGACCGTGACTAACATCCGTTCAGCTAAGCCTAAGCCATCATTGCGAGTGGTTAAGTAGTCGACTTTTAACGCGCCATCAAAATAAGGAATTCCCCATGTCCCGGGCTATAGCCATTTTATCTGCAACACGAACCCCTATGGCGGGCATGATGGGTAGCCTTTCCTCAGTTACAGCCCCAGAACTGGGTGCCACGGCGATTAAGTCGGCCCTGCTTAAGGCGGGTCTAGGTGCAGATGGGATTGACGAGGTAATCATGGGCTGTGTGCTGACCGCGGGTATGGGTCAGGCACCGGCACGTCAGGCGGCGCTGTCTGCAGGTATCAACCAGTCGACGCCCTGTACTACATTAAATAAAGTCTGCGGTTCCGGCATGATGTCCGTCATGATGGCCGGAAACGCTCTGCGTTCGGGTCAGTCCAAGGCAATAGTCGCGGGCGGCATGGAAAGCATGAGCCGTGGTCCCTATTTGATTCCTCAGGGTCGTCAGGGTTACCGTTTCGGCAGTGCCGAGATACTCGACCACATGCAGTATGACGGTCTGCAAGATGCCTACCAGAACGTTCCGATGGGTAACTTTGCCGAGACCTGTGCCGCAAAGTATCAGTTTAGTCGTGAAGATCAGGACGCCTACGCAATCGAATCCCTGCGCCGTGCCAATGTCGCTATTGAGCAGGGCCTGTTTGATGCAGAAATTGCCCCCGTGACCATTGTTGGGCGTCAGGGTGAGATCATTGTTGATACTGATGAACAGCCCGGCAAGGCCAGACCGGATAAAATCCCTCTGCTGCGGCCGGCCTTCCAAAAAGATGGCACCGTGACCGCAGCGAACGCGAGTTCTATTTCAGACGGTGCAGCGGCGATGACTCTGATGATGGCCGATGAAGCCGAGGCTCGAGGACTCAAGCCCATCGCGCTGATACAGGGCTATGATCAATCGGCACAGGAGCCAGAGTGGTTTACTACGGCGCCGATAACGGCGATCCACAAAACCCTCGCACGCGTTGGTTGGTCTGTGGAAGAGGTAGATCTTTGGGAGGTCAATGAAGCCTTTGCTGTGGTGGCTATGGCAGCCATGCAGGTGTTAGGCATTGATCACAATAAGTTAAACGTTAATGGCGGTGCTTGCGCCTTGGGTCATCCCATTGGTGCCAGTGGTTCAAGAATTATCGTCACGCTGATTCATGCGTTGCGTCAACAGGGCGCCAAAAAAGGTATCGCAAGTCTCTGTATTGGTGGTGGTGAAGCCACCGCCATGGCCATCGAGATCGTCGATTAGGCTTTTCCCCTATCACTCAATGCCCAGCGTCGTCGGCAGGTTTGCGCGCTTGCGTCAAACCGATCGATGTAATTATGTCTCGTTTCTCTACGGCCTCCGCAGCTATTATTTTTGTCTGGGGCACTAATCAATATATTCGAACACTTTAACGACTTTGCGTACTCCGCCACTGGCGCTAGCAATATTAGACACAATTTCCCCATTGGCGCGCAGCACCGTGCCCATTAGGTAGACGACACTGTCTTCGGTCGTTACTGAAATATCCGTTGCCTTAATCTGTTTTTCAAACACCAAACTGGCTTTTATTTTACCGGTGATTAAGGCGTCATTGGTACGTGACACAATAGATGTTTTACCACGAACCTGTAGTTCATTGTGCACCTGGCGAACGCCATGGAATGCGCGAGCAGTGTCTCCAGCTAGCGCCTTCATCTCAACATTCGGAACCTCTCCGGTTAATAGCACTAAGGCGTTATAAACATTTACATTAATATGTGATCGCTTGAGATCTGGGTGTGCCTTTTTAAGATTAACGCCAATGTATGTATCCATTTTTATATCATTGAAATCGGTGCCAACACTGGGGTCGGACGGATCAGGTTGAATGGGTTTGCTAGTCACTGAATTAACTACAGTGGTGCAACCTGTCAGTAAAAATACTAAGCCTAAAGCTAGTGTTAATCGGTGCATCTATTCGCCTCCAAAAATTTGATGATCAACCAGCGCACAGATACACTGGACTATTTGAAACTGTGCCTGGGTTGCCAGTTGCCCAGAGAACTCCGCCGTAGAGACATGAACATCATTATAGCCCAAAGTGGCAGACAACAAATCATCTGTCGCGGCGGAAAGTAGCAGCACAGTCATGTTTTTATCAATGGCTGTCTCGATAGCTTCTATAAGGGCCTGACTATTGCCGCCGGCACTCACCACCAACATAACGTCGGCGCTCTTGCCATGAACCTGCAGCGACTGTGCAAAGTGATTTTCAGTAAAGTTACTCTCAGATAGTTTGTTCAGGTTCAGAGCCACAAACCCGGGGCGATCAAGCTCGAAACCATAGGCCAAATAATCATTGAAAAGCTGTGCCACCAATGCCCCTGACTTTTCTCCGCAGCTAAAAATGGTATTGCCAGCAAGCAGAGCGGCGGCGATTTTGTGCGAGGCATCCGCAATAGGCTTAGAAAACACGTCTCCGACTATCATCGTGGTTTCTATTACGTCCTGAAAACGCTTAAAAATCTGCTGATCCATAATATCCTAATTCACCCTAAAATATGCCTAACCCAGTTAAGTGCAAAACCGGAGTCACTACTTGAGTCGGGCTTGATAGCCACTGCATCAAACCTTGCCACAGTGTCATTATTATAATGTTGCCGTTGCATATAGGCCAGAGCTGCGGCGGCGAGGCGACCGCATTTCTTCGGTGTAATAGATTCTTCGGCACTACCGAATCTCTCCGATCTGCGGAAACGAACCTCCACGAAAACCAACGTCTGATGATCTTGCATAATCAAATCAATTTCGCCTCTGCGGGTGCGGAAATTGCGTTGTATCAGCTTTAAACCTTGTGTTTCAAGATACCTGCAGGCAAGTGCTTCAGCATCAGAGCCTGAGAGATCGGTCCTGGTATCACTGCTGTCGGGTGTCGCTCTAAATTGTCTCCAGCTATCCATAGCGGTATCCATTGCAACTGTTCGTTAAGGTTGAATTTCACCAATCTTGCCGCGCCTAAACTGTGCCCATTTTCCCTGGCGTCTGATAATACCCTCAGAAAGCGAGAGCATACCAGTTGCTCCAAATAGGGGTATAGATTGTTTATGATCGAGCTGTTCAATATTTCGATGCAACAAAAAGGCGTCGTAACCCATAGCATAGAACTGTCGGTAGACAATGTGGAGGCGCTCATCAGGTTGCAGTTCTGTCGCTAGGCTGCCGGGCAATGTCCAGGGCATTGCAACAAACTCCACACCAGATAAGTCTCGATCTAGACCTGCCTGCTCAAAACCATTGTAGATGTGGGAGGTGGAGTATACTGGAATATCTGAGGCATAAAGAAAATCCAATGCGGGCTTAATCTGCCGCGCCTTTACAGGATAGCCAAGCATGACGATAAGATCGATATCTTGACGACGTCTTGCGGAATATTCTATGCGACTGTTTATAAAGCGCTTCAGCTGCACACCACGGTCCTCACTCAGGTCAATCTGTAAGGGTTTCTTCAGGCCCGCAGTAAAGCCGTTAGCGGATGGTCCGTAAGGTACGGTCGCCAAAATAGTTCCGCCCTTATTCGTCCAATACTGACTGAAAAATTCAGTCGCGCGACCACCCCAGCCACTTTCTGGCGCTATTATCACCAGCTTTCGCAAATCATTGCGCCATGCTCGGTCAGCGATCTGAATCATCTCATCTGTCGGCGACAGGCCAAACTGAAATAGATTTTCAGGCTGTTGCAGCGGGGTCTTATGGCTGCGGTTAAGGCTAATAGTGGGAACAGGTAGCGCCGACTGGGCTAACAGGGTATCCACTGCCGATTGGCGCATGGGGCCAATAACCATATCCGCGCCGTCAACAACCGCGGTGTTATAGGCACTCTCGACAGATTGCTCCGACGTGTCGTAAATGCGAAGACTAGGTAAGTCGCTGTTAGGATCCGTAAAACGGTCACCAAACTGCTCTAGTAGTTCGTAGTAAGCCACCATAAAGCCGTCTATAAAACGATGGCTAGGGACTTCATACTCATTGAGTAGTGGTAATAGAAGCGCTACCTGCGAGGGGGTTTTGCCATTGCCCCGCTTTTTACTGAGCGGCAGGGGTGGCCAAAGGGCTGCCGGGTGACTGTTCCAGCGCAGCCGCCAGGCCTCAAATTGTTCCCTTTGCGCGTTTTTATTTGTTTGATAATTACGCGCCAATGCCGCAAGCGAAAGCCAGCCGGCAAATGTTCTGTTTTCGTGATTAGGGCTATTTTGCAAGAACGCATAGGGCTGTTGGTTGAGTTGTCGCCAAATGCTATTGTGAATTTGGAGACGCTCCGCCTTATCCGTGGTGAGTTGAGAAATATCCATCACCAAAATCAAACCCGACTCAACATTGCCTAATGCATAGTGAGTGGCTGACTGCAGACTGAGACTGCGAAGCAATGTAGGCTTAGCGAGGCCTATGCTGAGATCTTTAAAGCGCGCCTGTTGAAACCAACTCAGCGCCTCTAGCCATTGTCCCAGCATCACGTTCAATTCAGCTGCCAAGAGGCTGTATTCGATGAAAAGGTCATCGGTCAGATTGTCTGGATTAACAAGTGCCAACACCTCTAAACTTTGTGATACCTCACCGGTGCTGGAAAATAAAATGGCGGCTTGCAGAATCTTGCTGTCAGGTTGATCAGCTAATTCAGAACGACTGAGCATATTGATTGTTTTAGCCGTCGACGACGAACCTACAGGATTCTCCATAGGCGCAGTGGGAAACCTGCCGTCTCCGATCGTTGCAGTTGGCGCACAGCCACCAAGACAGGCTAAGATACACCCACTGACAGTCATCAAACATAGAGCTTTTATATTCATGAATTCAAATCAATCCGGTACGTTGTATATCGTTGCCACACCCATTGGCAATCTGGGCGATATGGGACCTCGCGCAGTGGAGACTCTCCAGAACGTGAGTGTAATAGCCTGCGAAGATACTCGCCACAGCAAAAAGCTTCTCGATCACTTCAGTATAGACAAACCTTGCATCGCATATCACGATCATACGGACAAAAAATCCAGTTACAACATACTTAAGCGACTTCTTGCAGGGGATAACGTTGCATTAATATCTGATGCCGGCACGCCTTTAATTTCAGATCCGGGCTATCGATTGGTATCTGAGGCACGTCATCAGGGTTATCGCGTTATGCCAATACCTGGAGCCTGTGCCGTGACCGCCGCACTCTGCGTTTCAGGGCTACCCACTGACAGATTTAAGTTTATTGGATTCCTCCCCGCCAAAAGTAGTCAGCGTAAGGCGACCCTAGGAACTTATAAAGCCGATGTAGAAACGCTTGTCTGCTATGAGGCTCCCCACCGTATCGTTGAGACCCTCAGTGATATGGTGGACGTCTTAGGGACTGATCGACCGGCGTTTATGGCTCGAGAAATCAGTAAAACCTTTGAAACGCATTTGCACGGCAGCCTGCAGGAACTGTTAGATCAGGTAAAAGCCGATAGCAATCAGCAGCGCGGTGAGATTGTCTTGGTGATTGCCGGTGATGCGGGTATCCAAGACTCGGTGTCGGTAGACGCAGAGAAAGTGTTGAGGTTACTTTTGCAAGAATTGCCTATCACCAAAGCGGCCTCTATCGCCGCCAAAATAACGGGTGGCGATAAGAAGCGGCTTTATCAGCTGGCCCTAGCCCTGCAGGGAAAATAACTATTTGGCAGCCTGAATATCAGCAACGGTCAATGCCGTCATATTGAAAATACCTCGAGATGAGACTGAGGGAATGACGATATGCGCCGGTTTGCTGAAGCCATTAATAAAGGGTCCGATCAGAAGCGCATCGGTGAGAGAGCGTATCAGGCCCATGGCAATATTTGCAGCGTCCAAATTAGGCAGCACCAGCACATTGGCGCGCCCCGAGATATTGGCCTGTGCATAAACCGTATCACGCAGCTTTGGGTTCAGTGCGCTCAAGACATGCATCTCACCGTCAATCTGCAGGTCGGGGTAAGTCCCGCGCAGCACCTCAGCGGCCTTGCGTACCTTTCTCGCTGAAGGATTATTTGATGTGCCAAAGTTCGAGTGAGACAGCAGAGCAACCTTGGGTTCGATACCAAAACGCTTAACCAGTTCAATACTAGCCTCAGAAATCCTGACCAATTCCTCTGCAGTTGGATCCAAATTCATGGCGGTATCCGCTAGGAATAATGGACCCTCAGGCAATAACAGCATCGCCACAGACGACACCAACTGAGTTTTATCTTTAGGGCCTAGTAGTTGCATGATTTCTCGAAGATGGAAATCAAAGCGACCCACCTTGCCACAAATAAGTCCATCTGCCTCGCCCCGAGCCACCATTACAGCGGCGATTGCAGTGTTGTCGTCATGCATGATCTTGCGCGCTGCAGCGACCGAGACGCCATTGCGGCCAACCACTTTGTGGTAAAAAGCCGCGTATTCTTCAAATTTTTCGTTGCGGTCGGGATTAAGTATCTCAACATCCTTGTCTAGGTCAATTCTTAAGCCGAGGCGCTCAATTTTCATTTCGATACGGTCGCGACGGCCAATTAAAACAGGCGTCGCAATCTTTTCATCGAGCACAGCCTGAATAGCCATTAAAACATCGTCATTATCGCCTTCGGCATAGACAATTTTGGCCGGTGCTTTTTTAGCTAGTTCAATAATTGGCTGCATAAAAAGGCCAGCCTGATTAACGAACTCATGCAGAGTTTGGCGATAGGCTTCCATATCTTCGATTGGGCGTGTTGCAACACCACTGGCCATAGCAGCTTTTACCACGGCCATAGGAACCACTTCAATTAGGCGGGGGTCAAAGGCCTTAGGGATCAGATAATCAGGGCCAAATCTAAGTTTTTCATCGGCGTAAGCCGCAGCGACCACATCAGAGGTTTCCATCGTGGCCAGATCGGCAATCGCCTTGACCGCGGCCATCTTCATTTCTTCATTAATAGTCGACGCGCCACAGTCGAGTGCCCCGCGGAAAATGAACGGAAAGCACAGGACATTATTGACCTGATTAGGGTAATCAGAGCGTCCAGTTGCAATAATAGCGTCAGGGCGAGCAGCCATAGCTTCTTCAGGCATGATTTCTGGAATCGGATTGGACATGGCCAAAATAATCGGTTTTTCGCCCATCTTTTTTAGTAGTTCGCCAGACAGCACGCCGGGTCCAGATAGTCCCATAAATAGATCGGCGCCTTCGATAGCGTCTTCAATGGTACGATCACTGGTCTCAATGGCATAGCCTTCTTTCCAGGGATTCATGCCGTCTTTACGGCCCGCATAAATAACCCCAGTGCGGTCGATCATACGCACATTTTTCTTTTGTAAGCCCATACTTACCAATAGGTCAACGCAGGCAATACTCGCGGCTCCAGCACCGGAAACCACAAGTTTTACATCTTCAAATTTCTTATCGACGATCCGTAGACCGTTGTAAATGGCAGCAGCCGCAACAATCGCGGTACCATGTTGATCATCATGAAATACCGGAATTTTCATACGTTGCCGAAGTTTCTCTTCCACCATAAAACATTCGGGTGCCTTAATGTCCTCTAGATTAATACCGCCGAATGTAGGCTCTAATGAAGCGATAATATCGACCAACTTATCGACATCAGTTTCATCAACTTCAATATCGAACACATCAATGTTGGCGAACTTTTTAAACAGCACTGCCTTGCCTTCCATAACCGGCTTAGAGGCAAGAGGACCTATATTACCCAGACCTAAAACTGCTGTGCCATTAGTAATTACAGCTACTAGATTACCCCTAGCAGTTACCGAAGCTACCTCGGTGGGGTTTTCTACAATCAGTTCGCAGGCATAAGCCACGCCGGGGGAGTAGGCTAAAGACAGGTCTCTTTTGTTGGCCAGCGGTTTAGTGGGTCTGATTTCCAGCTTCCCAGGAACCGGGTGGGTATGGTATTTGAGAGCACTCTCTTTAAATGAATCGGTCATGAAATTTTCTCTGTTAGATAAGGCGATTTACCAGCCACAATTTTACGCTCCTAAGGGACAAATAGCTACGCGCCCAGAGGTAACTGCGGCGACATTGGCAATTCGAAAAAGCACCAAAATGTTGTGCGCCACAGCTCCGGTCTAATGACGAGTGACTAGTCCCAAATTGCGACTGACGCGATGGTTCCGGACACTTCATAAATCGACCACTCTATGGCGAATAACACAGATATTTTCCGTCTAGGTCTAATCTCGACACTACTTGCGGTTACCGCTAGCACTTGGATAACCTCTGGCCAAACCTGCTAGCTAAGTTTCTACTGCTCATGGGACGGAGTAATTAGGGACCACGAGTATCTGGTGTTCATCAATGCGTGCAAACCTAGCATTAGCGACTAAGCTTTGAAGGGGAGTTTACTTTACTGGGCGTGCCGCATGCATGGTCTTCTTTAGAATCATATGCTTGGAAGACGGTATACAGTGGCTACACTGCCCCGACATATCGCCATTATCAAAGCATTCAAGTACACTCCGTCTCCCGTGATGCCTATAGTGCCAGACAAAACCAGTTTAGTTGTCTGACTGAGACAGGGGAAGTCATGACAAATTCAACGATAGGAGATGCACTGTGGAAGCATTTATTGGGCGACTTAACGGTATTATTTGGAGCGATGCGCTAATTTGTCTTTGCCTGGGTGCCGGACTGTATTTTTCGATACGTACGAGGTTTTTGCAGGTGCGGCATTTTCGCCACATGATAAAGCTGATGTTTGAAGGAACTAGTTCTCCGTCAGGGATCTCTTCATTCCAGGCTTTGGCTATGTCCCTCTCCGGACGTATTGGTACTGGTAACATTGCAGGTGTTGCTACCGCTATTGCCATGGGTGGGCCGGGGGCCGTTTTTTGGATGTGGATGGTTGCCTTTTTGGGGGCCTCTACCGCCTATATTGAGGCTACGTTGGCGCAAATATATAAAGAAAAAGATCAAAATGGCCTATATCGTGGTGGCCCAGCTTACTATATCGAAAAAGCTATGGGACAGAAGTGGTACGCCACATTATTTGCAGTGGCTACCATTATTGCCATGGGCTTTTGCTTGCCGGGTATTCAAGCCAACAGTATTGTACAGTCTATGGATAACGCTTGGAGCATACCGCCAATAGCCACTGTCGTATTTCTTTGTGTGACTCTCGGCCTGATCGTGTTTGGCGGTGTTAAGCGCATAGCCGGCTTCGCTCAGGTGGCCGTACCGGCCATGGCTGTGGGCTATATCCTGATTGCGCTACTAGTGATTGGCGCCAATATAGACAGGGTGCCGGATATGGTTAAACTAATTTTTAATAGTGCCTTTGATATTGAGGCGGGTTACGGAGCGATCATTGGACTGGCGGTGCAGTGGGGTGTCAAGCGCGGTGTGTACTCTAATGAAGCGGGGCAGGGCAGTTCACCCCATGCCGCGGCGGCGGCAGAAGTTTCGCATCCAGTTAAGCAGGGTTTGGTGCAGGCATTTTCAGTTTATATAGACACGTTGCTTATCTGCACCGCAACCGCATTTATGATTCTTCTCACTGGGCTATACAACGTACAGGGGCTTGATGGAGGTATGCTCTACACAGGTCTAGCGGGTGTTGAAGCGGGCCCAGGTTATGTGCAGGCTTCATTCGATACGGTTCTGCCTGGATTTGGCAGTGGTATTTTGGCTATCTCATTGTTGTTCTTTGCCTTTACTACGATTCTTGCCTACTACTATATCGCCGAAACCAATGTTATGTACATTAACCGAAAAGTGCATCGCGCCTGGTTGGTGTTTGCGCTTAAAATGCTTGTGTTGTCATCGGTGGTCTACGGTGGACTAAAAACGGCCGCGGTCGCATGGGCGCTAGGTGATGTGGGAGTGGGGCTGATGGCTTGGTTAAATATTGTGGCGATTTTAATCTTGCAAAAACCGGCACTACTGGCATTAAACGATTATGAAGCGCAGCTTAAAAAAGGCTTAGATCCGGTGTTTGATCCAATTAAGGCCGGCATTAAAAAGGCTGATTTCTGGCTGACCAAGTAGTGGATCGAGCCTAGGGAGCGTCGTTTTGCAAGGGCCAGCCACCCAGTTCTTTCCATCGATTGACGATTTTGCAATACAACTCAGCGGTCTTAACCGTATCATATAAGGCGCTATGAGCAGCACGATTATCGAAGGCTATGTCTGCTGCCGCGCAGGCTTTGGCTAAAACTGTTTGCCCATAGGTCAAGCCCGCTAAGCTCGCCGTATCAAAACATGAAAACGGATGAAAAGGGCTGCGCTTGATCTGGTTACGACTAATGGCTGCATTGACAAAGCCAAGATCAAAATGGGCATTGTGCGCCACCATGATTGCTCGAGTGCACCCAGAGTCCGACACTTCGCGGCGAATAGGTTGAAATAATTCACGTAGAGCCTCGCCTTCGTCTTCCATCATTCGATTAGGGTCGTAGAGGTCGATGCCAGTAAACTCTAAAGCCGCCTCATCGATATTTAATCCAGGAAATGGCTCGATATTTTTACTGAAGCTATCTTTAATCTGAATGTTACCGCGAAAATCCATCTCTAAGATAACCACCGCAATTTCAAGTAGCGCATCTTTACGGGAATCAAAACCTCCCGTTTCAACGTCGACAACGACCGGTAAAAAACCACGAAACCTTGTGGCCATTTTTGAGTGCGAAAGAAGTTCTTCAGGCATTTCCATTAAAGGCTCAATTTCCAATTTAGGGTGGTACCCGCAGCAAGGGGAATTAGCTGTGAATTATCAAAGGCAACCGCCATCGGCAGCTGCCAAGGCTCACGCTTGAGTAGGATAGAATGACTACTGTAAGGCAGGCCATAAAAGTCAGGCCCATTTTTGCTGGCAAATGCCTCGAGCTTATCTAGTGCGTCGGCCTGGTCAAACACTTCAGCATATAGTTCAATCGCTGCATGATGGCTGAAGCAGCCGGCGCAACCGCAGGCACTTTCTTTTCTACCCTGTATATGAGGGGCAGAATCGGTACCTAAAAAGAATTTTTTATTGCCGCTAGTGGCAGCCGCGATTAAAGCTTGCTGATGGGTATCACGCTTTAGAATCGGGAGGCAAAAAAGATGCGGACGGATACCGCCCACCAACATATGGTTACGGTTATACAGAAGGTGTTGCGGCGTGATGGTAGCGGCGATATTGTCACCAGCACTGAGCACGAAATCGACAGCTTGTTGAGTGGTTATATGCTCAAAAATAATATTAAGCCGGGGATAATGCTGCACTAAACCGCGCAGATGGCGGTCTATAAATACTGCTTCTCGATCAAAGATATCCGTGTCATGGGACGTAACTTCGCCATGTAATTGGAGCACCATACCCACCTCTTGCATGGTCTCCAGAACCTCATGCATTTTATTGAGATCAGTCACCCCTGAGTCCGAATTGGTAGTGGCGCCAGCGGGATAATACTTACAGCCATGAATAAACCCACATTCCTTGGCCGCGCGAATTTCGTCTGGGGAGGTATTATCAGTCAGATAGAGAACCATCAGCGGTTGCCAATTTGAATTGTCAGGGCGCTTGGCTAGGATACGTTCTCTATAGGCTGCGACCTGCGCAACCGTCGTGGTTGGGGGCGTCAGGTTGGGCATAATAATGCCACGACCAAAGCCGCGTGCTGCTGCGGGCACGGTGGTCGTGAGCGCCTCACCATCACGCAGATGCAGATGCCAGTCGTCAGGTTGGATAATGCTAAGTTGGTCCATTGGAATCTGTCCGCAGTTGAGAGTTGAATGCTACCGGAAACAGTGCCGTCATACGAGTATTAGTGGAAAAGTTTGTTCGTATAAGTTAGCCGGTATTCACTATCGATTCTCACACCTCTGCAAGATTCACCATCTGGGCGCCCTAAGTCTGAGTGTATCTTTGTCGGTGACAGATTTGCCCGCCTGCTAGTAACTCTAATAGCGGCGCTATACAGCGACTCTGAAGCTTATTGGGGCCCGAACAAAGTGCAGCAGACTGAGAGGCCAGCCTGTAAAGCCGATTGGTAATCATAGTCCTGCGCGAATACTGGCCACAACTAATACTAAATTTATTCCTGTTAGGGTAAAATCGCCGCCTGTATTTACTCAGCAAAGGACTTAGTAACGTGTCATCAGTCAAAAAAGTAGTTTTAGCTTATTCGGGCGGCTTGGATACCTCGGTCATTGTTAAATGGCTGCAGGAAGAATATCACTGTGAAGTGGTTACCTTTACCGCTGATATTGGTCAGGGCGAGGAAGTTGCTCCGGCTCGCGCCAAGGCCGAAGCGCTGGGCGTTAAAGAGATATATATTGATGATTTGCGTGAGGAGTACGCTCGGGACTTTGTCTTTCCTATGTTCCGCGCCAATACTATTTATGAGGGCGAGTATCTGTTGGGGACATCCATTGCTCGCCCGCTGATTGCCAAGCGTCTTATTGAAATTGCTAATGAGACAGGTGCCGACACTATTTCTCATGGTGCTACAGGCAAGGGTAATGATCAGGTGCGTTTTGAATTGGGTGCTTATGCGCTCAAGCCAGGCATAAAGGTTATTGCTCCATGGCGCGAGTGGGATCTGAATTCAAGAGACAAATTAATGGAATACTGCGAACAGCATAGTATTCCGGTGGAGATGAAGCGGGGTAAAAAATCACCCTTTTCTATGGACGCCAACCTCCTTCACATCTCCTATGAAGGCGGCAATTTGGAGGACCCCTGGTCAGAAGCTGAGGATGATATGTGGCGTTGGACCGTGTCACCAGAAGAAGCACCCGATAAAGCGACGTACATGAATATCCGCTACGAGAAGGGTGATATTGTCGCTATTGATGGCAAGGCAATGAGTGCGGCGACTGTTATCGAATACTTAAATGAGGTGGCTGGTGCCAATGGTGTGGGGCGCTTGGATATAGTTGAAAATCGCTATGTCGGGATGAAGTCTCGTGGCTGTTATGAAACGCCAGCCGGTACTGTGATGATGAAAGCCCATCGGGCGATTGAGTCGATAACGCTGGATCGTGAAGTAGCGCATATGAAAGATGAGCTGATGCCTAAATACGCCAAGCTGATTTATAACGGCTACTGGTGGGCGCCTGAGCGCATCATGTTGCAAACTGCCATTGACCAGACTCAAGACGTGGTCAACGGTGAAGTGCGCATTAAGCTGTATAAGGGTAATGTCAGTGTGGTGGGCCGCAAGTCAGATACTGATAGTCTGTTTGATGCCAACATTGCTACCTTTGACGATGATGGCGGTGCCTACAATCAGGCCGATGCCGAAGGCTTTATTAAGTTGAATGCACTGCGGTTGCGTATTGCGGCGAATCGCGGGCGCGAACTGTGAGTCAGTAACTGTTGATCGGTCTACTGCATCGACGGTTAAGGAAAGGCTCTCTAAATTTTAGGGAGCCTTTTTTGTTTCTGTCACAGACTGTCTAGTGGATCTTTACTGGCTATTTTCATAGTTACTATACTGATAGCTATCGACTAGAGATCAGTCTTAAGGAATCAACTATCATCAATTTTTTTAGTCGCTAGCCGCAAGCTAATTCGACTACACTATTGCCATGAAAACGACCGTAAAAGATATTCAACAGGCCCATGCGCGGATAGCGTCATACATCCATCGAACTCCGATACTAGAGAGTCGTGCGCTGAATAAAATCATTGGTTGCGAGCTAGTATTTAAAGCGGAAAACTTTCAAAAGATTGGAGCCTTTAAAGCTCGTGGTGGCTGTAATGCCATATTCTCTATGGACAAAGTCAGCCTACAACAAGGTGTGGTAACGCATTCCTCTGGCAATCATGGGGCCGCACTTGCTTGGGCAGCGGCACTGCGTGGATCCCCCTGTACTGTAGTGATGCCAGAGAATGCGCCCTCGGTTAAAATCGCCGCTGTTAAGGGTTATGGAGCCAAGATAGTGCTTTGTGAGCCAACCATGGCCGCGCGCGAGAGCAATGTCGCCAGGTTAATTGAACGGCACGGCTTTAGCCTGGTGCACCCCTATGACGACGAAGTAATTATTGCTGGTCAGGGTACCGCTGCTTTGGAACTATTGGAACAGATCGACCAGCCACCGGATATTGTTATGACGCCAGTGGGCGGCGGAGGGCTATTAGGCGGCACCAGTATCTATGTCAAAGGTGTCAGCGAAGTCAAAGTGATAGGTGCAGAACCCGAAGGTGCCAAAGATGCATGGTTGGGATTCAAGAGCGGCGAGCGGTTGTCAGAATACAGCCCAAATACGATCGCTGATGGTCTGCGCGCCACTCTAGGTGTGCGTAATTTTGTTGCCATTAGCGAAAATGTCGATGATATTTTACTTTGCTCCGAAGCGCGTATCGTCGAGGCAATGCGATTGATTTGGACGCGATTGAAGGTGATTATTGAACCTTCCTGTGCTGTGCCGCTGGCGGCCATAATGGATCAGCCCGAGCAGTTTCAGGGAAAACGTGTGGCTATTATTTTGAGTGGTGGCAATGTAGATTTGGACGCGCTGCCTTGGTGACCAACTCAAGAATAAAAATTCTACGTAATTACCCTGCTAGCATAACGGTTACATACGACAGTAAATAATGATCATGATTAAATCAGACTATCCACGCTTCCATCTGGCCTTTCCGGTCATCGATCTTGAAGCCGCACGCAGCTTTTACACCGGTATCCTTGGCTGTGCCGCTGGCCGAGAATCCGACAGCTGGATTGACTTTGATTTCTTTGGCCATCAACTTGTGGCGCATTTAGTGTCGCCTGAGGATCACCCATCAGTAGCAACTAATTTAGTTGATGGTCATGCAGTGCCCGCCTCACATTTTGGTGTCATTATGGATTGGGATCAGTATGAGCGAGTCGTCGAGATGATGAGGGTTAATGGTATTGAATTTGTGGTCGAACCCTACGTGCGGTTCGAAGGTCGCAAGGGTGAGCAGGCGACATTATTTGTCCGCGACCCGAGTAACAATCATTTAGAGTTTAAGGCATTTCGCAATATTGAGATGCTGTTTGTTAAGGATTTGGAAACATACTGAGCCGGTTATCCGGTAAATTTGCGCATTATCCCGCGGCTTAAAGAAGCCATTTTATCTCGCTTTGAGAATCCCGATACCTTGGCCCTAGCTGTGTCCTCGTCGTAGTGGCTAGTGCGTGAGTAATCGATACAGACATCAACGAATATGGGTTGGCCCTGAGCGGCAGTCTCGAGTGTGCGACGCAGAGCGGTTTCGATCTCATTATTATGCGCTATTCTAATATAGGCACAGTCTATCGCATCCGCAAATGCCCCCCAATTCACATCACCACGATTACGATCTCTGCTGATGCCTAAGGCTTTGGGGCGGTTCTTGGCAGCGCAGTAGCGGCCATCATTAAAGATACAGTAAACCGTACCGAGCTTTTCGCGGACAGCCAAGAGCGCCTCCATCCCAGTGACGGTCATGGCAGCTTCGCCGACTATGCCAACCACCTGCCTGTTCGGGTTGACGAGTTTGGCGGCATTGACTGCAGGCACACAGTAACCCAGCGCATTAAAATTAGAGGCTGAGATAAATCCTCTGGGGCTATTAACAGGCATTAACTCCGCAGCGAGAAAGCTGTCTTGGCCAGCCTCAGCAACCAATATGGCATCGTCTTCAAGTACCTCGCTTAGGCAGTCAAAAAACACCGCTGGGTTTACCTGACCCCTGCTGTTGTGTGCGTACCAGTCATCTCTTAATACGGCTTTATCACTCGCGATACTGTTGATCAATGATGGGTTGAGCCTCGCATTTGGCTGCTGCTCCTGCAGTTGCAAGAGCAGCGCCGTAATGAGCACTTTGACATTGCCGCAGAGCGTAATATTAGCGGGAAATTTCGTATTAACTGTGACTGCATGATGATCAATATGAATCAAGTTTTCGGGCCAAATATCGCTGTCACTGGCTCTGCTCATGTCATTAAAGCTGGTGCCTATAGCGAGGATGCAGTCACAGTCAGCGAAGGCATTTTGCGCACTGGGCACTGCACCTGGTCCAAAGATCATTCCTGCATGGAGTGGGTGTCGGGCAGGAAAACTACTGAGACCCTGCATGGTAATTGCAACTGGCGCTGCGATTTGTTCAGCCAGAGCAATCAGTTCAACCTGAGCATCTACAGCGCCCCAACCGATGAATATGCCAGGACTTTTTGCCTCGAGTAATCGTTTACTTGCAGCACTAATAAGATTTGAATTTTCGGCAATAGGATCATTATTGCTAGGAGCTAGGTAGAGCGGCAATGGTTCTTTGATGGCAGACAATGTTCGCTGTAGGTCGAGAGATATTTCCACAAATACCGGGCCCTGCGGGGCGCTGACAGCCATATTGTAGGCGTCAAACACCGTCTCGATGAGCCGTTGATGTTCGTTGATTTTGAATGTGGCTTTGGTTAGCGGCGCAAGCAGGGCCTGCTGATCTATGGGTAAATCTAGGCCTAGGGCTGGGCCCCCAGCAATAATTAATAGGGGGCTGCCTGCCAATAACGCCTCAGCTATGCCGCTGGTTGCCTGCGCGATACCAGTGTCTGAGGCGACCAGCATGACACCAATCTGATCGGGACGCACACGACTCACTGCATCAGCCATAAAGGCGGCGCTTATATCGAAATTAACCCGATGAATTTTGATGACTTTGGACTGGCTGAGTTGATCGCAGATTGGTGCATTCTGTGAGCCAACCGTGCCAAAGGTATGGCCTATGCCAAGCTGTTCCAGAGCGTAGCGAACTAACTGGGCTCCGGTTTTACTCATGGCGTTTGGGTACCCTTTTTGTTAGCGTCCTCGCAGAGCTAGGCATTCAGTATGACATTACCTACTGGATGTTCTGCTCAAGAAATATGGCCAGTGGTCCTGATGCGCTTAGCCCCTTTTACCGGTGCATCTTTCTGTGCGTCACCGCGACGTTTTGTGGCGGCATCAATGCTGTTTTTGATGGCGATTAAAAAGCCGGTTACTAAAAATGCACCCGGTGGCAGTATTGCGATCAAAAAACTGTAGTTCTCACCAAAGGGCCTCAGCACCCATGTTGAGGCGCCAGCACCGAATAGTAGATGCATATCGGCAAACAAGGTTCCATTACCGAGCAGTTCTCGGATACCGCCCAGAGCTACCAAAACCGCTAAAAAGCCTAGACCCATCATAAGCCCATCGAGCGCGGCAAGCCCGACTTTATTTTTACTGGCGAAGGCCTCTGCGCGACCAAGAATGGCGCAGTTAGTGACAATCAATGGAATAAAGATACCCAGTATCTGATAGAGTTCATAGGTAAAGGCTTTCATGAGTAGTTCGGCGCAGGTGACAAATGCCGCGATAATAACAACGAATGCGGGTAGTCTCACGGCATCGCTAACATGACGGCGTATTAATGATACGATCGTATTAGAGCCAATTAACACTGCCATTGTAGCGATACCGAGGCCGAGGGCATTGACCACCGAGCCGGTGACGGCCAGCAGTGGGCAGAGGCCGAGCAGCTGTACCAGCGCCGGATTATTGGTCCACAGTCCATTTTTCACAACGTCTGTTGCGGTAACCTCACTCATTGGGCGGTAATCTCATTTTGGGCCTGTTGGTTGACAAGAGCGGCCTCTGCGAGCAACCGCTCGCTGTCGGCGCTAAAATATTCCAATGTCTTAGCGATTTGATGGACTACGGCTCTTGGAGTAATCGTCGCGCCGGTAAACTGATCATAGACGCCACCATTCTTTTTTACATCCCAGCCGACTCGCTCGGGCTTGACCAGTGACTTGCCATTAAAATCGAGAATCCAGTTGCTCTTTTTAAGATCTACTTTATCCCCCAGGCCGGGCGTTTCACGGTGCTTGGTCACACGAACTCCAGCGATGGTACCGTCGAAATTTATGCCAATAATCATAGCGATATCACCGCTATAGCCATCCCTTGTCAAGGTAGGAATAATAGCCGCTATTGGCAGGCCATCTTGTCGCGCAATGTGTATATTGCCGCCTTTTTTCAGTCCTAGGCTGTCCCAAAACTGTTCTGGGATTGGCTGTACATCCATTAATAAGTCATTGTTATGACGCTCGATGGGAATGATCTCCAGCAGTTTTCTCTGTGCTGCCTCACGTTCGGACTCAGCTATTCTGTCTCGCGTTAAAGCATCTGTAGAGGCTAGCACAATAGCTGTGATTAACGCGAAGATACCCAGCAAGATAGCATTAAACCGGATCGACTGTAGGACCATTAGTCTTCCTCTTTTTCGGTAGCTCTACGGCGATCTGTATGGCCATAGGTTCGCGGCAACGTGTAGTTGTCAATAAAGGGTGCGGCGAAGTTAGCTAATAGTATGGCAAAGGCGACAGCGTCTGGGTAGTTGCCCCAGGCGCGGATCAAATAGACCAGCACCCCTATCAGAGCGCCATAAACCAGTCGACCGCGGTTACTGACCGCGGACGAAACAGGATCGGTGAGAATAAAAAATGCACCCATCATGGTTGCGCCGCTAAACAGATGCATCAGTGGTGAGCCTGGGCTGTCTGAGCTGCCTCCATCCCAAAAAATTAATGACATAAGCGTCATGGCTCCGAGCATTGCCACAGGACCATGCCAGGTAAATATTCGCGCGGCGATCAAGCCAATACCGCCAACCAGAAAGCCGAGATTTACCCATTCCCATCCAACGCCAGCAAACATACCCTGACTGAATATTGGGTTGTTCTGATAGATCTGATCGACGACTAGACCACTGCTGTGCTTAAACAAGTCGAGGGGCGTGGCGCCGGTAACGCCATCGGCGGGGCTGTAGCCAGAAAAGACAATACTCAATGATTCTAAGAGGCCGGGGTGGTTGACGCCCTCTGGCAATAATGCCAGAGGCGTCACCCATATAGTCATTGGAATGGGGAATGAAATTAGGAGGACAACATAGCCAACCATGGCAGGATTGAATGGGTTGTAGCCAAGACCACCGTACAGCTGTTTGGCGATAACGATGGAAAATATAGTGCCAATAACCACAACCCACCAGGGCGCAAGTGGCGGCAGAGCTAGGCCTAATAGTACCGCAGTCAATGCCGCACTGTAGTCGCCCAGATAAAAGGCCACTGGGCGCTTGCGAAGCTTGATAATAGTCGCTTCGCAGGCCAAGGCAGTTACCACCGCCAAAATAATATTAATCAAACTTCCCCAGCCAAAATTGATGCTCAGGGCAATCAGGCCGGGTATGGTCGCCCAGATCACCAGCTGCATTACTTTGGCGGTATTCTGAGCGGTGTGAGCATGGGGTGAGGTGATCTGTTTAAACGCCATTACTTCACCTGCTCTTCGTTTAGCTCTTTATGCTGTTCCAGATGCTCCGCAAGACGCGTCTGAGCCTGGCCAAGCTTTTGCTTAGCGCCTTCCAAGGCGGCATTAAGAGTATTCTTTTGCTCCTCCGTCTGGCTATCATCTACCTCAGCCACTTTTTCTGCGGCCATTTGCACGCGCATTTCGGCGCCAGCTATGGACCGTTCAAATTTGGCCTGCTGTTGTTCGGGGCTGACCTGCTTGGAGACCGCACGAGCCTGAGCGGCAGCGATTATGTCTGCGGCTGAACTGGAGGCAGGTGCAGCATTACCACTGCTGGCATCAAGCGGGGCGGTTTTTTTGCCGGCACTAGCTTTAGCTTTTTCCGAGGCTTCGCGGCGAGCGATACGTTTGGCTTCTTTCTCTTGCTCGGCCAATTCCATGCGCTGCTTACGAAATTCAAAGCGCGATCGGGCATGGTCAGAGACGACTTTCTCCTGACGCGCTTTGACGATATCCCCTTTACTGTGCCGATAATGCTGGACCAGAGGGATATTGCTGGGGCAAACATAGGAGCAGGCACCACATTCTATGCAGTCAAACAGATTGTGTGCTTCTAGGCGATCATGGTCATTGGCCTGGGCATACCAAAACAGCTGCTGCGGCAAAAGGGATGCTGGGCAGGCTTCGGCGCAGAGGCCACAGCGGATGCAGGGCTGAGAGGGTTCATCATCGGGAATCTCCGCATAACTGGGTACCAGTATACAATTGGTAGTTTTCACAATGGGCACATCCGCACTCGACAGCGAAAAGCCCATCATGGGCCCGCCCATTATCAGGCGACTGCAGGCATCCCTGTTAAACTCGTTATGTTCGAGTAAATGCCTAACAGGCGTACCGATTAGCGTTTCATAGTTCCGGTTCACACCGCAGGCATCACCAGTAACAGTGGTCACTCGCGATATCAATGGCTCTCCATTTACGACGGCGCGCTTGACCGCATAGGTGGTGCCAATATTAACGCACACCATACCTGCATCGGCGGGTAGTGTTGCACTAGGCAACTCTTGGCCCGTGAGAATATAAATTAACTGCTTCTCGCCGCCAGAGGGATATTTAGTGGGGAAGCTTACAACGGAGATGCCCGTATCTGCCACATGGGGCCTCAGTGCTTCGATGGCTTCCGGTTTGTTATCCTCGATACCGATCAGGATCTTACCCGGATTGCCTAAAATACGACTGAGTATGTGGATACCTTCAACGATTTCGGCGCTGCGCTCACGAATTGCCGAGTCGTCTGCGGTGATATAGGGCTCGCATTCGGTCGCGTTGATAATGAGTGTGTTGATCGGGCGTCGATCTCCGGGATTCAGTTTTATCGCAGAGGGGAAGCCTGCGCCGCCCATGCCAGCGATACCCGCCTCGGAAATAATCTGCAGCAATGCCTTGGGGCTAGCATTTTCGTAATCTGCCAAAGACTCATGATCAATCCATAGATCTTTGCCGTCGGTCGTGATCTCGATGCAGGGACCAGACATACCAGAAGAATGGGCAATGGGTCTGTCTTCAATAGCATTAATGGTGCCTGAAGTCGGGGCGTGCATGGGTACTGAAACTGCCCCTACAGCCTCGGCTATTTTCTGCCCTTTAAGCACCATCTGGCCAATCGTTACGCAGGGTTTTGCCGGCGCGCCAATATGTTGACTCAGTTGCACCAGTAACTTCTCAGGAATCGGTAAATGCCCAATCGGCATTGTTACCGATTGGTGTTTATTTTCCGGGGGATGGACGCCCCCTGGAGTAACCCAGGTCTTAGTCACAGACTAGCCTCCTGAGTGGTCCTGTCAGTAGCAATCAGATCAGCCACTTTTTCAGGGGCGGGCCAATGCCATTGCTTAATTCCGTCTTCTACAGGCAACATATCGATGCAGTCTACTGGGCAGGGCTCTACGCAGAGATCACAGCCGGTACATTCGCTCATAATCACGGTGTGCATTAATTTTGCTGCACCTAAAATGGCATCCACAGGACAGGCCTGAATACATTTCGTACAGCCGATACACTCATCTTCACGGATATACGCAACAGTTTTAACATCGGCCTCTTCGCCATGCTCAGCATCCAGTTCTGGCGCGGGAACATCAAGCAGACTGGCAATCGCATTGATAGTTGCCTGCCCGCCAGGAGGACACTTATTGATCTCACCGCCTTTGCCTATGGATTCAGCGTAGGGTCTGCAGCCAGGGTGTCCGCATTGGCCACATTGTGTCTGAGGCAGCAGCGCATCGATCTGCTCGACGATAGGGTCGCCTTGAACTTTAAATTTTTCCGCGGCATAACCCAGCAGTGCACCAAACAGAAGGCCGAGTCCGACCATTGCAATTAGAGCTGCGAGCATGGGTTGCTGTGCAATAGTTTCAATCATTTACACTAGCCCACTAAAGCCCATGAAGGCCAATGACATTAAACCGGCTGTTATCATAGCGATTGCCGCACCCTGAAATGGTATAGGAATGTCGGCCGCAGCCAGTCGCTCGCGCATGGCTGAGAAAAAGATTAATACCAGCGAAAATCCGGCGCCAGCGCCAAAGCCATAGAGTGAAGATTGCATAAAATTAAGGTCTTTGGATGCATTTTGCAATGCCACACCCAGAACTGCACAGTTGGTGGTAATCAGCGGTAAAAATACGCCGAGTACGCGATACAGCAGTGGGCTAGTTTTTTCTATGAACATTTTGGTGAACTGAACTACTGCAGCAATGACCAAAATAAAAGCGATGGTTCGCAGATAAATCAAACCCAGTGGCATCAGTACCATGACGTCAACGATATAACTAGCCATGGCGGTTAGTGTCAGGACGAAGGTGGTAGCAGCAGACATGCCAATGGCTGACTCGAGTTTATTCGAAACGCCCATAAAGGGACATAGCCCTAGGAACTGAACCAGAACGTAATTATTGATCAGAATAGAGCTGACCAGAATAATGGCAAATTCTTGCATTGTCTGTCCGATGGCCCTTTATTTATAAGGTTATAGGGGCGTTTCGCCCAAAAGACTTGAATTATATTCAAGAGCAATAATATTACGCTTTTATGCGCTGAAATAGCAACTAAATCTCCGTTATTATCCAGTTTTTATCCGCTTATCGCCAATCTCAGTCGCTGATCCGAACCTGCTTGCATCGTTGGCACTCACACTCGCAGGTTAGCCTCAGGCAAACTATCACCGACATGACATGCTTCATCGAATACTAGATCCATTAAGCTTACTTCAGTTAATCGTTATGCTCAGCCTTTAAATTGTGGTTATTGATTTTGCGCCCGGGTCAACTGAGCATCGAGCAAAGTTTCCTATTAGGTACCTGTTGATACGAGCCTCTGTTCAGCCCAGATCAAGTGACTCGCTGTCCTGGCTGGGCGCCACTATCCGGCTGCAGCAGATAAATGCCCTCTTTGTCCGCCGCGGCTAGCACCATTCCCTCAGACATTCCGAATCGCATTTTGCGCGGTGCCAAGTTGGCTACCATAACCGTCAGTCGACCCTCAAGATCTGCTGGATTATATGAGGACTTTATGCCTGAGAACACATTGCGGGTTTCACCACCAATATCCAGGGTCAGTTGCAGTAATTTCTCTGCTCCCTCGACATGGCTGGCTTTGACGATTCGCGCAACTCGCAAATCGACCTTCATAAATTCATCAAAGTTAATCTCGGCAGCGATAGGGTCATCGACTAGCGCGCCGTCAAGGGGCGCGGCAGTTGCTTGAGATGCCTCCTGTTTACTCGCCTCTACCATGGCATCGACCCTATCTTTTTCGATACGCTGCATTAGCGGCTTAAACGTATTGATTTTATGGTCTAGCAAGGGGTCGGTAACGGAAGCCCAGGTTAGACGGTCATTCAGAAAACTTTCTCCAGCGTCACTCATTGACGGTAGTACTGGCTTAAGATACGTCAGTAATACTCGAAACAGGTTAATGCCCAATGAACAGATATCCTGTACTTCTTGTTTTTTAGTCGCATCTTTATTGAGCTTCCACGGCTCTTTTGCGGCTATGTATTCATTGGCGGCATCGGCCTGAGTCATAATTTCGCGGATGGCTTTGCTGTAGTCACGGTTTTCATAATGTTCAGCAACCTTGTTAGCTGCACCGCTGACCTGCGCCCAAAGCTCAGGATTCTCGATGTTACTCGAAAGTATCCCATCGTTGCCATTGGCGACAAATTTAGCACAGCGACTGGCGATATTGACCACCTTGCCAACCAGGTCGCTATTGACCTTTTGTTGGAAGTCTTCCAAATTAAGATCAATATCTTCCACTGAACTGGACAGTTTAGAGGCGTAGTAATAACGCAGGTACTCAGGATCCAGATGATCCAAATAGCAGCGTGCATTAATAAAGGTGCCGCGAGATTTAGACATTTTCTTGCCATTAACTGTGACAAAGCCATGGACACAGATTTTTGTCGGTGCGCGGAACTGAGCACTGGTTAACATAGCTGGCCAAAACAGCGCATGGAAGTTAATGATATCTTTACCGATAAAGTGGTACAGCTCTGTATCGCTGTCTTTATTCCAATAATGATTAAAATCTATACCCTCACGGTCGCACAGATTTTTGAAGGTGGCCATATAGCCAATTGGCGCATCGAGCCAGACATAAAAATACTTGCCCGGTGCATTGGGAATCTCGAAACCAAAGTAGGGTGCGTCGCGGCTGATATCCCATTCTTGCAGACCACTGTCCAGCCATTCGCCAAGTTTGTTGGCTACCTCAGGCTGCACGACGCCACTGCGGATCCAATCCTGAAGGAACTGGGTAAACTCGGGTAGCTTAAAGAAATAATGGGTCGATGCCTTCGCTATCGGAGTGGCACCAGAGATAGCCGATACTGGATTAATCAGATCCGTTGGGGCATAGGTCGCCCCGCAGGCCTCACAATTATCACCATATTGATCGTCGGCACCACATTTAGGGCAGGTACCTTTAATATAACGATCGGCTAAAAAGAGATTTTTCTCAGGATCAAACGCCTGGGTAATCTCTCTCTCGGCGATATGGCCGTTGTCATTGAGTCGATTGTAAATCAGTTCAGAGAAAGCACGGTTTTCGTCCGAGTGGGTAGTATGGTAGTTATCCACACTAATCAAGAAATCCTTAAAGTCAGCTTCGTGAATGGCGCGCATATCGGTAATATGCTGCTCCGAGCTAATGCCTTTTTCATCAGCCTTCAACATGATCGCAGTTCCATGAGCATCATCGGCAGAAAGGTAGTAACATTCATGCCCGCGCATTCTCTGGAAGCGCACCCAGACATCGGTTTGGGTGTATTCTAAAATATGACCGAGATGCAACGCCGCATTGGCGTAGGGAAGGGCGTTAGTGACTAGGATCTGTCGTTTTTTGGGCATGAGTTAAATTCTTTATTTTAGCGGCTTTTTGTAGCCTGCAACTATAGCGATTTTGCAGCAAGTTTTCATGTGCTATCGCGTTTGTTAACGTTAGTTGTGGGGTTTTATATTGGCCTATTAGGTCAAAACTGCATTGATTGGAGTGTTTTTGTGTTAGATCAGGTGAAATATATAGTGGCCGTTGCCTCGGGTAAGGGCGGAGTGGGAAAATCTACGACAGCAGTCAACCTTGCGCTGGCCATGCAAGCCGAGGGGAAAAAAGTAGGGTTATTAGATGCGGACATCTATGGCCCCAGTATCGCCATGATGCTAGGCGTAAAGGAAGGAACAAGGCCTGAAGCCGCCGATGAAAAGCATTTTGCACCTATAGTTGCCCATGGTCTAGCGACGATGTCCATGGCCTATCTGGTCACAGAGCAGACACCAATGGCATGGCGCGGGCCGATGGCCTCCGGTGCATTACTGCAGTTATTACAGCAAACTCGGTGGGGAGAACTCGATATTTTAGTAGTCGATATGCCACCAGGTACCGGGGATATCCAATTAACCTTAGCGCAAAAAGCGGCGATTTCCGGCGCAGTGATTGTTACTACGCCTCAGGATATTGCGTTATTGGATGCCAAAAAGGGTATCGAGATGTTTCTTAAAGTAGATATCCCTGTATTGGGTATAGTGGAAAATATGGCCGTGCATATTTGTAGTGCATGTGGTCACGCCGAGCCTATTTTTGGCGACGGAGGCGGTATCAAAGTTGCCAATCAATACAGTACTGAGTTGCTCGGAAGCTTGCCTCTGGATCGCTCTATCCGCTTAAACGGCGATCGGGGTTTACCTTCGGTTGTCGCCGAGTCCGATGGTGAAATTGCCCAGTCCTACCAAAAAATTGCTCAGGCAGTCATAACCAGCTTGGAGGCCGCAGACAATACCGCGGGGCCAGAGATCGTATTCCAATAAGCGCCGGTTGCCGATCGCCGATAAGTCGGTATGATACCGCCTAAATTTTATCCCTATTGAGTTGGAGTGGTTTTAAATGAGCATCAAATCTGATAACTGGATTCGCCGCATGGCAGATCAGCACCAAATGATTTCGCCGTTTGAGTCGGAGCAGGTACGTTACTCTGGGGATGAACGGGTAATTTCCTATGGAACGTCAAGTTATGGCTATGATGTTCGCTGTGCCAATGAGTTTAAGGTATTCACCAACGTGCACTCAAAGACAGTGGATCCCAAGAATTTTGATGATGACTCGTTTGTCGATATGGTAGGTGACTCCTGTATTATTCCGCCGAACTCTTTTGCCTTAGCTCGAACGGTGGAGTGGTTTCGTATTCCGCGCTCAGTACTGACCATATGTTTAGGTAAGTCGACCTATGCTCGGTGCGGCATAATTGTTAACGTCACGCCGCTTGAGCCTGAGTGGGAAGGTCATGTGACGTTAGAATTTTCTAACACGACTAATCTTCCGGCAAAAATTTATGCCAACGAGGGCGTTGCCCAGATGTTATTTTTTGAATCCGATGAAGTCTGCGCCACGTCCTATGCAGACCGCGGCGGCAAGTATCAGGGCCAGACCGGCGTGACTTTGCCAAAAGCCTAGTGATAGACGGATTCAAGGTGTGCTAACCGTCACACTGTCACCGGGCAGAGGGGCAACAACGGGTAAATAAAAGGCACCAGTAATGGAAAATTCGCCCCTGATGAAGCAGGCCCTCTAGCCGAGTAGTCGCAGCCTCTGAGTCGAGGAGTTACCGCTTTACGGCCTTAACAAGGCTTCTTGGAGTGCCAGAGCTTGCTCCTGAATACGCTGGGTGTTAGCTGGACCCGCGCGCAACAGTTGCTTTTGCAGGGGCAGTAATCCCTCCAAATTTGGATCAGTAAACTTGTAGGCTACCGACTCGCGCTTTAACTGAATGGGCGCAACGATGATTGGCGTGGCTAATATATTGTCCAGTGCCTGTAGAATAATACCATCCATCTGACGGGGCTGATAACCCATCTCTGCAAATGCACTTTCCAATAATGGCCGCGTAAAGTGAAACATCTGCGCGATGGATTGCATGTTTAACGAGGCTATAACCGCCACTGAAGTGTCATAGCGCTCATAATTTCCGGCATTCAGCCAAATAATTTCACCCTCGGTATGGGTGGAGAAACTGCCTTCCGGCGGAGTGAGGGGCAACACCTTGTGGAGTGTGAGGCCGCGGGCAAGACCGTCAACATAACTGGCCGAGCGCCGGACTAGGTCGTCGCTACTAAGCCATTTTTCTAATTCAGCTGCATGCTTCATCACCAACATGCGATCACGGATAAAACCATCGCTATTATCGATCGGCGGCAGCTTAGTCACTGCTATGACAGGGGTTGATGAATCCGGTGTCAATGTTGTTCCTGCTGGGGGCGCAATAAACGCCTCTGGCACTGGTGGTGCCACATTGACCGGTTCAGCGATGGACTCTGGCAAAGAGATATATTCGGGCCCATAATCGTTGGCGACCTGTGACTGATAAATCACACCGCCAATGACGGCGAATGCCGCCAAAGTCCCTAGAGCAAGAATAAACTTGCTTGTACCAGCTTTATTGCGAGGCTGTGGCATAACTATTTCTCGGTAACAATCTTTAATGATATGACTGGGTTGTTATTGATTTGGCCGTCTATAAGATCCATATAATAGCTTTCGTCATCTTCAGTCCGCATTAATTTAACAATAAGATAATCCCAATCAGCAGCAAACCAAATGGATGTTTGGCGTTTTTCCTCTGCGGTGACGCGCTGCATTTTTACTGTATTCAGAGGTCCAATCGCAGTCTCTAATACTTCTAGAGCAACAATCTTATAGGTGTATTGTTTCAGCTTTCCCCTTGAAATAACAGGGTACGAAAAAATCCCTTTTCCCGCCTGCAGATCACGGCGTAATTGCAGTTTGTGGGTGGTGATGTCGAGCGTGCCGACGATAATTGGAATCTCAGTAGTTTGACCTTTTTTGGTATAGCGCAGCAGTGTATTTGGCCAGTCAAACACTTGACTCTCTTTGCGCGGGACACCCATTATGGATTGCTTTCGACTGTATTGCTGAGGGATTATCTGATGATTTTCCGACATGTTAAATAAAGTCTCCTCATCAATTTTGCCAAGGATGTTGCGCGCTGCGAAGGTTTCTCGATACTGGCCTGGAGATAGTTCCTCTATGCGATTTGTGGCTTTGATCTCGAGGCCATTGAATTCAGCGCTGTAGTTGGCACTGTAGGTTGATAGGGGCGAAGCGCTCGCCTGTATAGGAATGTTAAGTGTCAGAAGGGTCGCCATAATCAGCATAATTGGGTTTCGAAACATCATATGATTACTCTAAATTTTTTTTGACACCAGGACTATAGAGTAACAAATACGCTTATAGTTCGGTAGCGCCGTTAAAAACAATTCCCGTTTCAGGGAGTGCGGTTCCATCAAGGTATGCGATTCCGGCGGTCATCTGTAGCCGGCCGTTACAAAACCATTGCACAGCGGTGGGGTAAATCACATGTTCCAAGGTCAATACTCGGGCAGAGAGCGCCGCTGAGTCATCGCCTGCCTCTATCGGCAGGCGAGCCTGCAGAACTGGGGGGCCGCCATCAAGTTCGGCGGTCACAAAGTGTACGGTAGCTCCGGCATCTCTGTCACCGGCTTCAATCGCTCGCTGGTGCGTATTGAGACCGGGGTAGGCGGGTAGCAATGATGGGTGAATGTTGATTAGCCTGCCCAAAAACTGGTTGACAAAAAAACTGGAGAGTATGCGCATAAAGCCAGCGAGCACCACTAAGTCTGGCTGATAGCTTTCGATAATCTGCGCAAGGCTCTCATCGAATTCTTCTCTGGAGTCAAAGGCGCGATGGTCGATGGCGATATTGGGGATATTCGCGGCCGCGGCTCGCGTCAAGCCCTGCACAGCAGATTTATTACTGATAACTGCGACAATCTCGGCGTTTAGTAGCCCAGCGTCGCTGGCATCGATAAAACACTGTAGGTTAGAGCCGCTGCCAGAGATCAGCACGACTAATCGTGCTTTTTGCCCCGCTTTCAGCATTAGGCCATTAGTCATTAAATCAGCCCGCGCAACTGAACCTGTTCTTCGCTGGCTTGGGATGCTTCGATCGTCCCCAATACAAATGCATCTTCGCCATTGGCGTCTAAAAAATCCAGCGCAGTTTGTGCGGCTTCAGGTGGTACACAGATAACCATTCCCACACCACAATTCAAGGTGCGATGCATTTCCTGTTCGTCAATATTACCCCCACGCTGTAGCCAGTCAAAAACGGCAGGCCTTTTCCAGGCCTTAGTATCGATCACCGCCTTGGTATTGTCGGGCAGCACTCTTGGAATATTTTCCAGTAGACCACCGCCAGTAATATGCGCCAGAGCGTGCACCGGGGTCTGAGCGATTAGCCCAAGTAGTGTCTTCACATAGATTTTAGTCGGCGCCATCAGTAAATCGATCAATGGCTCGCCATCAAGCATACTGGTGGCGGGATCGACACCTGTCACCTCGAGGACCTTGCGGATTAGTGAATAGCCGTTGGAGTGAGGGCCGCTGGAGGCTAAGCCAATGAGCGTATCGCCGATGGCAACTTTGCTACCATCAATTAATTCAGATTTTTCTGCCATACCTACGCAGAAGCCAGCGAGATCGTAGTCGCTACCTTCATACATTCCTGGCATCTCCGCGGTCTCACCACCTACCAATGAGCAGCCTGAGAGCTCACAGCCGTCGGCAATGCCATTGACGACTGCAGCGGCTGTATCAATATCAAGTTTGCCTGTAGCGTAATAGTCGAGGAAGAAAAGCGGCTCTGCACCGCAGACGATCAAGTCATTGACACACATGGCGACTAAGTCGATGCCAACCGTGTCATGTCTGCCGTAATCTATGGCTAGACGTAATTTGGTGCCAACGCCATCAGTGCCTGACACCATAACAGGTTCTCGATAACCGGTAGGGAGTTCAAACAGTGCGCCAAATCCTCCCAGTCCAGCCATAACTTCTGGACGACGGGTTCTTTTCGCGGCCCCCTTAATTTTTTCAATAAGGGCATTGCCCGCGTCGATATCAACGCCAGCATCTTTGTAGCTCAATGATTGAGTTTTTTCGGTCATATTGACACTTCCTCTTTGGAGTGGGTATTTTAGAGACAGTCAGCCAAAGTTTCATCAAGCACTGGTACAATGATGCAAATTAAATGGGAGAAAAGTCGGTGAAAAGGACATTTATAGTGATTCTGGCTTGTTTTAGTCTGCATTCCTTGGCCGAAGAGGTTTCTGGGCTCTATAGTGGTTTGGTTCCAGTGGCTGACCAAACTGCAGAATCTCGTCAAATCGGTGTTCAAGATGCGCTCGAACAGGTGCTCATTAAGTTGACGGGCAATAGTAATATTATATGGGTACCCAGCTTGCAGTCCTTTTTAGCCAATCCCGATCGCTATGTTTCAAGTATTGGTTTTAGTCGCTTACCTGATGCAGGCTTGGGCCTTGAGCCCGGCGTTGAATCGGGCTTGGGACTGGCAGTGAGCTTTGCTCGCCAAGCGATCGATCAAATCATACGCCAGGCTCAGTTGCCGGTATTGCCTTCAAATCGGCCGCGGCTATTGGTTTGGATTGTTCGGGACGATACAGACAAAGGCAGAGGCTTTATCAATGAACACTCACCCAGTGGAATTGAACAGGGTTCATCGCCTCTGGACCACTTTGATCAAGCCATGCAGATTCGGGGTATTCCCTATGTGTTGCCCGCCTATGATCTTAAGGATCAGCTCTCACTTTCGGTGAATGAGGCCTGGAGCCTTAATGCCGATTTAATTGACAATGCCTCTAATCGCTACGAGACCGATGGCTGGCTGGCCTTACGTTTTTATGTTACCTCTTCCGGAGAGGTTCGGGGAACCTGGTTGTCTCAGGTAGGTGGTAGCCGACAGCTAAGGAATTTTCATGCGGCCAGCGGTCAGCCCTTTATGGCTGAGGCAGTTGATGAGTTAGTTGATAATCTTGCCCAGTCTTTCACCTATATTCCGCAAGTAAATCCTGATGACTTAGTGGTCCAGGTCGATGGCGTTGTATCATTTGATGATTACACGGCTGTCTTGGCGCAGTTCAGTAAATTGGAGCTGGTCCAGTCGTTAAAGGTCTTTGCTGTCGATGGTCCCGAGATGACCTTGAGAGTTAAAGTTGAAGGTGGTGTGGGTTTATTGCAATCGGCACTGGTACGCAGCGGTAAGTTCCAAAATGAAACCCTGCAAGATAGCCTGTATACCGGGCAATTACGCTTTAGTTGGGTAAGTAAGTGAATAATTCCAAACAACTTAGTCTGCCTATTGCTCTGGACGATCAGGCCACTTTTGATAATTTTTATGCGCCTAATGGCACGCCTCAGCATATGGCGACTTTTCTGCTAAAAGATGAGGGCCGCAAATTCGCCTATTTATTTGGTGGCAGTGGTTCCGGCGTGTCCCATTTACTTCAGGCTGTTTGTCAGCAAACAGCGCTGGGCCGAAATGCGGGTGCGGTGTATCTGCCATTAGACGAGTTGCAAGATTATCCGCCCCAAGAGGTATTAGAGGGCTTGGACAGCGCACCTTTAGTGTGCCTCGACGATTTACATTTGGTAGCCTATCAAGCGCATTGGCAGGAGCCCTTATTTAATCTATTTAATCGCTGCCGTGAGGCTAACACGCGCTTAATCGTTGGGGCTCATCTAGCACCTGATGAGCTCGATGTGGGATTGGAAGATTTATCTTCCCGTTTAAAGTCTGGCGTGACTTTGCAGATGGTTGAATATAAAGACGCAGATCGTAGACGTCTCTTGCAGTACCGCGCCAATAGTCGCGGTCTGTATCTGTCGGATGAAGTCGCCCTATTTATGCTGCATCGTTTGCCGAGAGATATAAAGTTACTGATGGCAGCACTTGAGATGTTGGACAGTGCGTCACTGCAAGAACAGCGGCGCCTGACAATGCCTTTTGTAAAGTCGATTCTGTCTCTTTAGAGCGGACAGTTTTCACAGTAAAGATAGAGTCCTTTGGGGTCGTTTAGGCTATTCAATACATGCAGTGGCTTAAAAATTCTCTCCGCCTGCTTCCGTAGTGAGGTGGGCAGCAAATCCTGAATGCCGAATCCCGCCATAGAAGCGCGGACATTACTGTTGAATTGAGTGAACAGCTGCTCATAGAGGGTCATTGGCTTGCGGCGATAGTCCACCTCATAGTCTTTAATTTTTGCCAGGTTTGCGGCGACAATAATCGCCTCATTCAAATCACCCAACTGGTCGACCAAACCGAGTTCTAAAGCCCTCTTGCCAGTCCAAACTCGGCCCTGCGCTATTTCATGGACAGCCGCGGGTGTTGTGCCTCTAGCATCAGCAATTAGGGTAATAAAGCGCGCATAAATATTATCGACACCCGCCTGGAAAATCATTTTAGTTTGAGCGGTCATGGGCCTATCTAGTTGCATCATGCCGGAGATATTTGTAGTGCCGACACCGTCTGAATAAATACCGAGCGCAGCCAGCGAATCCTCAACTGTAGGTATCACGCCAAATACGCCAATGGAGCCTGTCAAGGAGGTAGACATAGCCAGTACCTGATCCGCTTCAGCAGCAATCCAATAGCCTCCAGAGGCGGCGTAGCTGCCCATGGATACCACCACCGGAATTCCTCGGTTCTGAGTGGCCGAAATTGCGTCACGAATAATATCAGAAGCGAATGCGCTGCCACCACCGCTATCAATGCGCAGCACCACGGCTTTTACGCTATCGTCATCTCGCAGATCCGCAAACATTCCGGCTAAGGTGTCACCGCCAATAGATCCCTCGGGCTGTTCACCATCAAGGATGGTGCCCTTGGCAACCACGACGGCGATTTTAGATTTATTAGTGGTTGAACCTGAGGCGAGTCGGCTATTGTTGAGGTAAGCTCTCATATTGATACTGTTAAATTTCCCGTCTGTACCCGGCATGACCTGATTTAGATAGGCGACTATTTCGCTGCGGGTGGCTATTCGATCGACCAGTCCTTCTTGCTTGGCTAGAGCAGCGCTGTCGCCCTCAGCTGCAGTAATTTTAAGATGCAGGTTGCTGGCAAAGTCATCAATCGTACCCTTGGGTAACTGGCGCAAATTTTCTATCTGAGAACTATAGAATTGCCATAGTGAGTCAATTAACGCCTGTGTTTCTTCTTTGGCTTCAGCCGACATGCTATTGCCGGCAAAGGGCTCAATGGCACTCTTATATTTGCCGACGCGAAATATATGCATATTGATTTTGAGTTTATCGAGAGCATCTTTAAAGTAACTATTGTAGGCCCCAAACCCAGTTAGCATGACGCCTCCGAAGGGGTTGAGAATAATTTCGTCAGCATGTGCTGCGAGAAAATATTGTTGCTGATTGAAGTTGTCGCCCACTGCAATCATGGGTTTGCGACTTTCCTTGAAGCGTGAAAGCGCCGCGCCAATCTCCTCAAGTTTACTAATGCCGCCGCCGGCCATATAGTCCGTATCCAACAGCAGATGAGTTATTCGCCTGTCATCACGCGCTCTATCCAAAGCTTCGATTATGTCGCGTACCAAGGTCTCATTGTCTCCCGAATTAGTCGGGGCCATAAGTTGTCCAACGGGATCTATATAGCTTTTTTGATCGACAAGTACGCCGCTGGGGGCAAGATACAGGGCGCCTTGTTCTGGAATGGACTGAATACCATCAGCGAACATTCCGGCGATAACAAAGCCAAAAAATACCACAAACAATAAACTTAATAGTGCACGAATTCCGGAGGCAATCCGACCGATGAATCGAAAGAAGCGCCGAATAATACCTGGTTGATGCTCAGTCATAGAAATATCCTTTTCTGCCAATAGCTTAAAGATTGTTTACCTGTCTAATACGCGCATACATCATGGATGCGCAAAACAGAATAACCGTTAGTACTAGCTCTACAATATCTAAGGCGCGAGGTTCGCTAACACTGACCTTTGGTATGAGGATATAGAAGTAGAGCAATATCACAAAGCCCATCCATATAAGCGTGCGCAAGTTATCGTTGAGCATGCCGGAAATAAAAAGCCCCAGAGGTAATAGGGTACCAATGTAAATTATCCAGGGAGCGTCTTGCAGCCAAAGATTTAGGGTCAAAGTTACCAGTAGCAGTACGTAGCTTGCTCGGGTCAGGAATCTGCTGATGGAAAGTTTCAGTGCCGTGGTCAAAATTGTAGATCCTATATTATGTATGGCTATTATCGGTTAGATTAAATAAGTCTGGTAGCTAGTTCGGCAACGCGCTTACCCTGAGCCTGGCAGAGCCGAATTTCATCATCGCTGAGCCTGTCGCCTTCAACATGGGTTGCACCATAAGGCGTACCACCGGTTTTGGTTGCGGTCAGAGACGCCTCTGAATAAGGGATCCCCGCAACGAGCATGCCGTGATGCAGAAGTGGTAGCATCATACTCAGTAGTGTAGATTCTTGGCCACCATGGAGACTAGATGTCGAGCTAAAAACCCCTGCGGGTTTATCAATTAATGCGCCATTCATCCAAAGACCTGCTGTGCCATCAATAAAGTATTTGAGTGGCGCAGCCATATTGCCAAATCTGGTCGGGCTGCCCAATAATAAACCGGAGCAATCAGCTAGATCCTGCTGACTACAATAAATATCACCCTGCTCAGGAATGTCGGACTCACTGACTTCGCAAACGGTGGAAATCGCAGGCACCGTACGCAATCGAGCTTCCATACCTGCACGCTCAACGCCGAGCGCAATTTGATCAGCGAGCATTTTCACGTGCCCATTGCGGCTGTAATATAGGACAAGAACATAAGGATCAGACATCTACAGTAACTCCAATACGTTTTCTGGGGGGCGGCCCAACACGGCCTTATCGCCCACCACCACTATCGGGCGCTCAATTAACTTCGGGTGTTTAACCATGGCATCCAGTAATTGCGCGTCAGTAACCCCGGGCTTGCCTAAGTCGTTGTCTTTAAAATCTTTCTCTGATCGGCGTACCAGATCAGAGACTCCCAGATTCAGCTTTTGCAGCAAGCCTGATAAAGTCAGCTTATCTAAAGGTGTTTCTAGATATAGCACAATGTCAGGGTTCAGACCTTTTGACTGTAATATTTCCAGAGTTTGCCGTGATTTTGAACAGCGAGGATTATGGTAAATAGTGGTCATAGACTATCCTATTACGTAACCGGCTTTGAATCGGGTTATTGTAAGGCCAAAACGAATTAAACCAAACATGGATAAGGTGCTCTATGCGGTCTTTTGTCACAAAAGTAAACGAATACGCAGCCATGTTAAGGCATTTTCTAAGCTACATGGTGTTTCGGTTTAATCGAGATGGCTGTCGCCAGAGCGCAGCAGCGCTCACTTATATGAGTCTTTTTGCCATAGTGCCTATGCTGACCCTGATGTATAGCATGTTCTCATTAATACCCGCCTTTCAAGATGCCGGCTCGCAGGTCGAAAGTTGGATATTCTCTAAGGTACTGCCCAGTAGTGGACAAGAGATCGCAGGGTACCTCAGGGAGTTTTCCTCTCAGGCGCGCAAGTTGAGTTCGGTTGGTGCAATTATTTTGATGATTACCTCCTATTTAATGCTCGCCAATATTGAGAAAACATTCAACGATATCTGGGGTACCGATGGCGGTCGCCGAGGTCTCAGTGGGTTCTTATTGTACTGGGCTATTTTGAGTCTTGGGCCATTATTGCTGGCGGCGGGCGTGGTGATGAAAACGTATCTCCTGTCATTTAGTTTGATGGTTGATGAGGTTGATGCACTGGGAATCGGGCAGTATCTGTTTGCTTATCTGCCTTGGCTGCTGACCTGGATGGCTTTGACGCTACTGTTTATAGCGGTACCAAACTGCAAGGTTAGGGCGCGGCATGCCTTCATTGGGGGGCTGGTCACCACGATTTTGTTTGAAAGTGCCAAGGCTCTGTTTGGCGCTTTAGTGGCCTATTCTAGCTACACCAGCGTTTACGGCGCGTTTGCTGTTATCCCATTATTTTTGATTTGGATATACCTGCTTTGGGTGCTTATTTTGATTGGCGCTGAGTTGGTGCGGAGTTTGGAAACCTTTCGATATGATGGGCATGGCAACAAGCTGACTGATTTGTTGGCCACTCTGATGGTGCTCTGGCATTGTCGGCAGCTCCAGCAGCAGGGCAATACCCTGTCTGATCAGTATATTGTCCATGTAGGCTTAGATGCAGAACACTGGAAGCGGCTGCGCAATAGCCTGCTGCAACAGTCGGTACTTGAAAAAACGGCACTTGGCCACTATGCGCTGATTCGGGATCTGGGCTCCATTACCCTGACCGATGTGGCTGGCTGGCTGGGTGAGAATCTCTTGAGTTCCCCGCAGCAGGGAGCGGATAAACTACTGTCTTCGCATCCTTGGCATGTAAACTACGAACTACTTATTACAAAAACCCGTACTACCTTAGAGAATAATTTTTCGGTGACGGTTGAAGCGTTGTTTAATGCAGATGAAAATGCGAATCCAGGGTGAGATATATGATTAAAAAGTTGTTACTAACAAGTCTTTTGCTAATGGGGTGTGCACAGGACCCTCACCAGGTGAGCTATTCATTACTTGAGGGCGACAGTATTACATTTGGTGCCTCGAGCAAGCTAACGATTATTAATTACTGGGCAGTCTGGTGCGGGCCTTGCCGCAAAGAGATCCCAGAGTTTAATCAATTCGCCAAAGAGCATGCCGACCAAGTGGTCGTATTGGCGGTTAATTTTGATGGTTCAGAGGGAGACGCCCTAAGAGCTGAAATCGCAAAGTTGGGCATTGAGTTCCCTAGTTTACTGGCTGATCCACGCGGTATTTGGGGGCTTGAACCCGTTAATGTGCTGCCAGAAACACTGGTGATTGGCCCCGACGGTAAATTGCTGCAGCGAATGATCGGTCCGCAAACTGCAGAGATCCTGGAAGCTCTGCTTTAAGGAAATGCCCCTAGCTCTCCACAAATGGGGTATGGGATAAAGTTGTCCTGAGTATTACACTACTTGAATATTGAGCGGCCAATGCAGCTTATTTAATGAGGGGTATCAATGAAAGATTTACGTCAGTTTTATATCAATGGTCAGTGGGTTAACCCAGTCCAGACCAATGATCTCCATGTGGAAAATCCCGCTAATGAAGAGATGATTGCAACGATCTCACTGGGTGCTGCTGCCGATGTCGAAGCTGCGGTTGCCGCAGGCAAGGCGGCGTTTACGCTGTATTCTCAAATTAGTGTCGACGAGCGTGTTGCGTTGATGGAAAAGCTACTGCAGATTTACATGTCACGTATTGATGAAATGGCAGCTGCGATTTCCATGGAAATGGGCGCACCTATTTCTTTTGCCACCGCAGCCCAGGCTGACTGCGGACGAGGACATATCGCTACGGCAATAGAGGCGTTAAAGGTGTTTGAGTTTGAGCGTCAGGTGCTCAATACATGTATTGTCAAAGAGCCCATTGGTGTCTGTGGTTTTATTACGCCATGGAACTGGCCGATAAACCAGATTACCTGCAAGGTCGCACCGGCACTGGCCACGGGTTGCACCATGGTGCTTAAGCCCAGCGAAATTGCGCCTATCTCAGGCTACCTATTTAGTGAAATGGTTCATCAGGCAGGCTTCCCCGCAGGTGTTTACAATATGGTCAATGGCGACGGCCCCGATGTAGGTGCCGTAATTTCTAGCCACCCTGATATTGATATGGTGTCATTTACCGGCTCAACACGCGCTGGCATTTTGGTGGCTAAAGCGGCAGCGGAAACGGTTAAACGAGTGACCCAAGAGCTGGGAGGCAAGTCTCCCAATATCATCTTTGAGGATGCCGACCTAGAGGCTGCCGTCCGTTCGGGGGTGTCTAATATGATGGGCAATACGGGTCAATCCTGCAATGCCCCATCGCGTATGTTGGTGCAGGCGTCGGTATATGATCGGGCCGTGCAGATTGCCAAACAGGCAGCTGAAAATATCAAGGTGGCACAGCCCACTGAAGAGGGCTGGCATCTGGGACCACTATCGAGCCGAGTCCAGTTTGACAAAGTTCAGGGCATGATCAAAGCCGGTATAGAAGAGGGCGCAGAGCTAGTTGCCGGCGGTTTGGGCAAGCCGGAGGGATTAGAGACTGGCTATTTTGTCAAACCGACCGTATTTGCTGGCGCCAATAATCAGATGATGATTGCGCGGGAAGAGATCTTCGGCCCAGTGCTGACCATGATTCCCTTTGAGACGGAAGAAGACGCGATTGCCATTGCCAATGATACGCCCTACGGATTGGCCGCCTATTTAAGCACCGGTGACGATGAGCGCGCTAAGCGCGTCGCAGGAAAGCTGCGTGCCGGTATGGTTAGTTTAAATAGTGCATCGCAAAACTATACAGCGCCCTTTGGCGGCTACAAGCAATCGGGTAATGGCCGTGAATGGGGTGAGTTTGGCTTTGATGACTTTTTGGAACTCAAAGGCATTTCTCGATAAAAATCAGGTTTTCTCCGATCGCTTTACAGGCGCCTCCCTCAGCATAGAGGGGGCCGTATTGGAGATATACGCCGCATTCAGCTGCGGGCGGATTCCCAAGCATGGATTAAATGCTTGCGCGTTACTCCCCAATGATAGCCACCGATATTGCCACTTTGCTGCAGGACCCTATGGCAGGGGATGAAGAACGCGATGGGATTAGAACCTATGGCTGAACCCACCGCCCGAGCTGCCATGGGTCTGCCAACAGCCTTAGCAATATGGCTATAGGAACTTAGCGTACCTGCAGGTATTTGCATCAGTGCTCGCCAGACATTAATCTGAAAATTAGTGCCGCAGACATGCAGTGAAAGTGGACGATCCACAGGGCCAGTGCCTGAGAAGATTCTGTCAATAATCGTCACGGAGTCCGGCGCGTTGCGGCGCAGTAACGCATTGGGCCATCGTCTCTGCAGGTCGGTAATGTCGGCAGTCAAATCGACTTGATCAAGAAAGGAGAGCTTGCAGATTCCCCGGGCGGTAGCCGCCACAAATATATCGCCGAAGGGGCTGTTATGTACTCCATAATCAATACTCAGGCCGGCACCGCCGGTTTTATATTCCCCGGGGGTAACCGCTTCCAGTTGTACAAAGTGGTCATAGAGTCTTGACCCACTGCTGAGGCCCACCTCATCTGACACAGCGAGCAATGGCTTAGACTCGCTCAATAGTTGTTTGGCATGTTCTACGGTGAGGATTTGCAGGTATTTCTTTGGGGTGACTCCAGTCCAGCGGCTAAAGAGGCGCTGAAAGTGAGCGGCGCTAAGTTCTAAATGGGCTGCAACGTCATTTAGGGTTGGCTGCTGTTGGCTATTAGCGGCTATAAAGTCGATAGCACCAGCGATACGGTGGTAGTCAGATTTCATCGCCCCAGTATTGCTGACTTATGACTATTTATCGACCCGAATCGTGCGACCGGTTAGCGGAAAAATAATATAGCACCGCACCGGCTGCAATCATGGCGACACCAATCCAACCTTCAATCGGCCGTGAAATGAGTACGTAAATTAATGTCCATAAAGTAACACTTAGGTAAACCAGCGGTGCAAAAGGATAGGCGAAGGTTTTATAGGCCCCTTTAATATTCATTTTCTTCCAGCGCAGCACAAAGACTCCGATCACAGAAAATAGGGTATTCACCCCTAAAACAAAACTTGAAAAGATCAGCACCGACTCGAACGTAGCGCTGACAATAAACACCAGCGCCAAGGCTCCTTGGAAAATAATAGCAATCATCGGTACCCCATGGCGGTTTAGGTCAGCGAGTTTGGAAAATACGCTAAAATCTTCTCCGATAGCTTGAAGCACTCTTGGGCCCGCCATGGTCATTGCGCTTACTGTCGAAATTAATAATAGAGCCAAAATGGCGCCCATTGCCTTGCCACCATCGGCACCTAACGCATGGTCCGCGACTATGACCCCCACTTCGAGTTTTCCCTCGAGGATTGAGATTGGCGCTGCGCTTAAAAAGGTAAAATTTAGCATCAGATACAGCGCCATGACTATGCATGTTCCTACCAGCAATACTATAGGGAGACTACGCTGGGGGTTGTCTAATTCACTGGTGACATAGGTCGCCGAGTTCCAGCCAGTATAGGCATAATTGACGTAGATCAAGGCCACCGCAAAGGCGCCACTGAAGATAAGCTTCTTATCGCCGGCCTGAGGTGAAAAATCAGCGGCTTGGTAGGTGTCACCCCAAATGAAAATAACTGCGCAAAATAGTAGTATCAGCAACACTTTCAGCGCGGTAAAGGCCTGCTGAACACTGCTGCTGGTCTGCCGGGATAGGCAGTGAACGGCAGTTAATAAAACGACCAGTGCCATTGCTGATCCCATGGGTGAGATGTTAGGGAAAACAGCAGACAGATAGGCGCCAAAGGTCATTGCCGCCAGAGCAACCGGCGCGGCAAAGCCAACGGTGGCGGATACCCAGCCGGAGACAAATCCGGCGCAAGGATGGTAGAGTCGAGTTAGAAAGTTATATTCACCACCGGACCGAGGCAAATTTGCCCCTAATTCGGCGTAGGTGAGGGCGCCACAAAGGGCCGTAAGGCCGCCGACAAGCCACAGCATCATCAACACAAAAAAAGATTGGATACCTAGCAATTGGAAACCTAGGCTAGTAAATACGCCGGTGCCAACCATGTTGGCGACCACAACGGAGATACCTGTCGTTTTTGAAAATGTTTGCACTGGACGGTTAACCAAACAGGACTTTGACAAGCACTTTACAGCACCGTTTTGAAACGGCCAAGTACCGCCCCAAAATACATGTCATTGTGACAATTACGCACTCAAAATCACCAAAATGGTTTAAACTAGCGTCTTAAAATAAAAAAACATTTGGGGGTCCATCATGATGGCAGGTATACGCACAGCAATAGTTGCTGTGGCTTCGGGCCTTCTGGTCACTGCGACTGCGGCTGCGGCTGAAGATTCGATATCGGATCCAATGCAGGTATATTTTGGCGATACGCATTTACATACGTCCTATTCTTTTGATGCCTTTTTGAACAATAATCACAGTGCTGATCCTGATACCGCCTATCGATGGGCCAAAGGCCAGCCGGTCATTCATCCCTATAACCGAGCGAGAGTGCAGATTCAGACCCCATTGGATTTTTTGGTCGTATCAGACCATGCAGAAATGCTGGGTGTGATGCGCGCTTTTTATGAGAACACAGCTGAATTGGTGGATCTTGGTTGGTACGGGAACCTCAAGCGTTGGTATTTCATTAAAAAGATGAATCAAGCGATTGATGAGGATACAGGACTGCAATTCTTTGGCCGTTTTTTACCCAAAGCACAGTCCGTAAAAGGTCACGCAGACCCCGCCGCAGATCCGAGTAATAATATTGGTGATGTGAATATTTTTGGAGACATTGCGCCGATCAGTGCCAACGCCTGGGAATCTATTGTAGCCAGTGCGGAGCGTCATAATGATCCGGGGACATTTACTAGTTTGTTGGGCTGGGAGTGGAGTTCTATCCCGACTGGTGCTAATTTACACCGCATCGTTATCACCCCTGATGGTGCCGATAAAGCGACTCAATTTTTACCCTATGGCTCGGACAAGAGTCAGTACCCCGAAGATCTGTGGCAGTGGTTAGATGACACTCAGGCCCGCACCGGTGCGCGATTTCTGGCTATTCCGCACAACTCCAATATCTCTAAAGGGTATATGTTTGATACCTCGAGTCTTAGAGGGGTGCCTATCACCGCCGATTATGCGCGTCGTCGAGCGGCTTGGGAGCCGATTGTAGAGGTGACACAGACCAAGGGCGATAGTGAGACACGCAGTGACTTTTCACCAGATGACACATTTGCCGATTTTGAAAACTACGATCATTACATTCAGGTGGGCCAAGACGCCTATACCGCCAGCAGCGCGGACTTTATTAGACCAGCACTAAAAAGGGGTCTAGCGATTGAGCAAAAAGTGGGCGTAAATCCCTATAAATTTGGTCTAATTGGCTCTACGGATTCGCATTCTGGGCTGTCTTCACCTGAGGAGGGCAACTTTTGGGGAAAAATGGCCAAAGATTCAACCCCCGAAACTAAGTTGCGCGTGGGCAAAAGCCCTATAACGAGCAATGGTTATGATATGTCCGCCTCGGGCCTTGCCGCTGTATGGGCTGCGGAGAACACCCGTGAGGCGATTTACGCAGCGTTTAAGCGCAAAGAGGTCTATGCCACCAGTGGCCCACGCTTAAGGCTGCAGGTTTTTGCTGGTTGGCAATTTCCTGCTGATGCTGAAAATGCCGCAAACTTTGCAGCCATCGGCTACCAGCAAGGCGTGCCCATGGGGGGTGACCTGATAGCCTCAGAGGGCGAAGCTAGAGCGCCAAGCTTTTTAGTGCGGGCGGTTAAGGATCCGATGGATGCCAACTTAGATCGCGTACAGATGGTAAAGGGTTGGGTTGACGAGAGCGGCGACCAACACGAGCAGGTATACAATATCGCTTGGTCAGAGGGTGAGGATCAGCCACCTCGATTACTGGACGCTGAGGGCAACTTGCCTGCAGTTGGTAATACCGTTGACCTAAGTTCCGGGCGTTATAGCAATAGTATTGGCCAGTCTGAGTTTGCGGTGCGCTGGATTGATCCCAACTTTAACCCGCAGCACTCAGCCTTTTATTACGTTCGTGTCCTGCAAATTCCAACAGCCAGAAATGCACTGTACGACAGTATTGCGTTGGAGTTGGAGCAGCCGCCAAGGGGGCCAAAAACCATTCAGGAACGAGCCTACAGCTCACCTATTTGGTACACACCTATCTAAAAGTCATGGATTGAGCACGAATTATGAAAGCAACTATCAGTAAACTTGCGCGAGAGCCACTGTTCCAGTTTTTGTTTGTGGCGGTGGTACTGTTCGGCGGCGAGCGGCTGATTAATGCCGGCGACTATGCTAATGCGCAATTTAAGATCTCGATTGACGATGGGATATTGGTTCAGTTTATGCAGCTCCGTGCCAAGACCTTTAAGCCGGCAGATGCAATGGCGGCGCTAAAAGCGCTCAGTGCGCCAGAGCGACAACGGTTAATCGACGATTACGCCAGATCGGAGGTTTTATTTCGTGAGGCTATGGCACTCAATTTAGATAAAAATGACCAGATTATCCGTCGCCGTTTAATTCAAAAAATGGATTATCTAGCACAGGGTTTTTATGATGAATCAACGCCCCTGACCGACGCTGATCTACAAACCTACTACGAACAGCATCGGCAGGACTATCAGAAAGCGGCCGAAGCGACGTTCACCCATGTCTTTATTGCGTCTGAACGTCGTTCAGTCAATGAGGCAAAGGCGCAGGCAAGCCTATTAGAGCAAGAACTGAATCGCACAGAGACGCCCTTTGAAAACGCTGCGCGTCATGGTGAAAGATTCCTTTACAATCGCAACTATGTCAATCGCCAAGACGATGAGATCAGTAGTCACTTTGGCAGTCAATTTCAGCAGCAGTTATTCGCCTTAACGCCTGGCGAGAAATGGCAGGGACCAATCCAGTCTAATTTCGGCTGGCATCTAGTCTTGCTAGTCAAGAATACACCAGCCTATATTCCTGAGTTGATGGCTATTGGCTCGGCAGTATTTGCTGATGCCCAGCGACAGCAACAGCGGTCAATTAAGCGACAGGCTATTTCCAAGCTAATGGCGAAATACCAGATTACCGATATGAGCCTATAATAATGAGGCTCGCACTGGGATTACTTGTGGCGGCACTGTTGGCGAATTTGGCCCATGCCGATGAAGCTCGACCGGTCTACGTTGAGGTTGTTGAACAGAGTAGTAACCACTATCTTTTAAAGTGGAAAGTACCTCCGGTAATGTCCGCAGGGGAGGAGCCTCGGATCAGCTTACTGCATCCTCTTTGTGCTCCGGCCGTTGGCGAAAATGCGGCAGGCTTAATCGGGCGTAAAGTCTACCGCTGTCAGCGGGATACGGGAAAAGCAGATAACACAGCGTTTAGCGTTCAGTTGGACTATCCAGATGGCAATCCGGCACTGACCTCGCTCATTGTGTTCAAGTCTTTATCAGCAGAGCCTATTCAGGTCTTTTCTGGGCCTGAACAAACCACCGTCATGCTGCCGCTGGCATCATCATCAGCTGCGGTAGCCAAACAATACACGGTAGCTGGGGTAGAGCATATTCTAGCTGGGACGGACCATCTATTGTTTGTGCTCTGTCTTATCATTATTGCCGGTGGGTTTAAGCGTCTCTTGTTGACCGTGACAGGTTTTACTCTGGCGCACTCAGTGACATTGAGTTTGGCTACACTCAACATATTCCGCTTACCCACTGAATTGGTTGAGTGGCTCATTGCCCTGAGTATTTTGTTGCTGGCGGTCGAGATTATTAAGCGGGGTCGAGCCGGTAATAACGCTGAAGATAGCTTTACCTGGCGGCATCCTTTAAGTGTATCCACTGTTTTTGGGCTACTGCATGGCTTTGGTTTTGCCGTGGTATTACAAGAGCTGGGGCTTCCGGCCTCAATGAAAATTGAGGCATTACTGTTTTTTAATATTGGGGTCGAGATCGGCCAGTTACTATTTATTGCCGTGATTGTAATAGCGACCATGCTTGCCCTGCGAGGAGTGCCCGCTCTAAAATTGCGAGCGGCCGTGCTCACTGAGGTGGTGGTTTACGGCATTGGGATAACTAGTGCCTACTGGCTTTTGGAGCGCGCTGGAGCGGTGTTGTAAGCGCTCAAGGACACTACTTTAAATGGCCTAGATGATTAGAAATGACCTTCAGGCTAGGTTTAAATAGTTTTGGCGTGCAGGCCAGAATATTGCCCGAGTCCATAAAAGTCTCGCCACCTTGAAAATCGCTCACCATTCCGCCGGCTTCGCGGACGATAAGCACACCAGCAGCAATATCCCAGGGTTTGAGATTCATCTCCCAAAATACATCCATGCGTCCTGCAGCCACATAGGCTAGGTCCAGAGAAGCTACGCCCATGCGTCTAATGCCCGCAGAATTGTTGGCAAACTCATGCATACAGGCTAGGTACTTATCCATCTCATTAAAGGAAGGTTCACTAAAGGGAATACCCGTTGCATAAAGTGCACCAGCCTCTTCCATTCGACCAGAAACTCGAATCCGACGGCCATTTAGCTTTGCGCCATAGCCGCGACTAGCGGTAAATTCCTCATGTTTAAAGGGTTCTAAGATTACCCCGTGCTCGAGTTTACCTTTAATGCGGCAAGCGATAGAAATGGCTACATGAGGGATGCCTCGAATAAAATTAGTGGTGCCGTCGAGAGGATCAATTACCCATTCAACGTCACTGTCCGGGTTGCCACTGACACCGCTCTCTTCACCGAGAAAGCGATGGTCCGGATAGGCTTTTTTGATGTTGTAGATAATCGTCTCTTCAGAGCGACGATCTACCTCAGTGACAAAGTCATGTCGACCTTTTTCATCAACCCTGACTAAATCCAGATTATCTGCAGATTTGACGATCATTTCGCCTGCCATGCGGGCAGCGCGAAGCGCGATGTTAACCATAGGTTGCATAGTGATATTGTCCAGGTGACTTAAAGAGCGCCGGCATTGTACCAGAACCACGGTGCCAGAGAAGACTGATTCTGCTATTATGCCGCCCCAAATTATGGGTTATGAACTGAGTGATTGAGAGGGATAAAGTGTCGGCAACTGGACGTCAGGAAAAAATTCGCATTGTACTGGTCAATACCACCCATCCAGGCAACATTGGCGGTGCGGCGAGAGCCATGAAAAATATGGGTTTGGCCGAACTGTATCTGGTTGAGCCCCGGGAATATCCTGCGCCTCGTGCCATTTGGCGTGCAGCGGGGGCACGTGATGTGCTGGAAAATGCTAAAGTCGTGCAGTCGGTCGATGAGGCCATTGCCGACTGCTCACTGGTGATTGGTACCAGTGCTCGGGAGCGAAGAATTCCCTGGCCACTGATTAACCCTCGGCAATGCGGTGAGCGAATTTGGGCTGAAGCCGACGATCACAAGGTCGCGCTACTTTTTGGCCGCGAAGATCGAGGTTTGACCAATGAGGAATTGCACAAATGTCATTACCACGTGCATATCCCCTCGAACCCAGAATACAGCTCTCTAAATCTGGCGACTGCCGTGCAAGTACTCAGTTACGAAATTCGTATGGCAAGTTTGGCCGATGCCGAGGGCAACCTGCCATCGCTGCAGGAATGGGATCAGCCCCCTGTGACGGCGGGTGACCTTGAGTTTTTTCATGAGCATCTGGCCAAGACGATGGAGGATCTTAATTTCTATGATCCCGAAAATCCGAAGCAATTATTGACCCGTATGCGAAGGTTATTTAATCGCACAAGAATGGATCAGATGGAAGTATCAATCCTGCGTGGTCTATTGTCATCGGTACAGCGTATTATTAAGCAGTAGTTGAGTAAATTGATAGGGTATTTACTTGACTATTTTAGTGGGGTATTGGATAATTTTGCCCATCTGAAAAGACTAATGCAGAGGAAAAAAGATGCGACTGACAGCTCGAGGACGCTACGCAGTAACCGCCATGCTCGATTTGACTTTGCATGCTAAGGACAGACCTGTTTCTTTGGCGGATATCTCTGAGCGGCAGTCAATTTCCCTCTCTTATCTGGAGCAGTTGTTTTCAAGATTGCGACGGGCGGAGTTAGTATCCAGTGTCAGAGGACCGGGCGGCGGTTACCGTTTGGCGCGAGACACCGATGGAATTTTTGTTGCGCAGATTATCGATGCAGTTAATGAATCTATTGATACGACTAACTGCAAGGGAAAAGGTGACTGTCAGGGCGGTAAGATTTGCTTAACGCATACTCTGTGGCACGACTTGAGCACGGAGATTCATGGGTTTCTAAATGGCATTTCTCTGTGTGATCTGGTGGCAAAACGAGACATACAAAATATAGCTCAGCGGCAGGATGACCAGCTGCTGATCTTAGATGACAACTTGCAGGCGAGCGCCTGCTAAATTTGGAGTAAACAATGAATCTTCCCATTTATCTAGATTATGCTTCGACAACACCGGTTGATCCAGTCGTTGCAGATAAGATGATGCAGTTCTTAACACCGGCTGGGCAGTTCGGTAATCCCGCCTCGCGATCTCATGTGTTTGGCTGGCAGGCAGAAGCCGCCGTCGAAGATGCGCGCAACGATGTGGCGACTATGATTGGTGCGGATCCTCGTGAAATTGTCTGGACATCTGGTGCGACTGAGGCCAATAACCTGGGTATTAAAGGCTGTGCCCATTTTAACCAGCGCAAGGGTAAGCATATTATTACCTCCAGAATCGAACATAAGGCGGTTTTAGATACGTGCCGTCAGCTTGAGCGTGAAGGCTTTGAAGTGACCTATCTTGATCCGGACAGCCATGGTCTAATTCAACCTGACATGGTCGCTGAGGCGATTCGCGAAGACACCACAGTCGTGTCAATTATGCACGTCAACAATGAGCTGGGTACTTTGAATGATATAGCAGCGATCGGTAAAATCTGTCGCGAGCGCAAAGTATTTTTCCATGTCGATGCCGCCCAAAGCGCAGGAAAAACGCCCATCGATGTCGAAGCTATGCACGTGGATATGATGTCTTTCTCCGCGCACAAAATCTATGGACCGAAAGGCATTGGAGCACTTTTTGTCCGTCGCAAGCCTCGAGTGCGTATTGAGGCGCAGATGCACGGAGGCGGTCATGAGCGTGGCATGCGGTCTGGCACCCTGCCAACTCACCAAATTGTCGGTATGGGCGAAGCTTTTAAACTCGGATTTGAAAATCTGGCCGCTGAATCAGCGCGCATTGACGCACTGCGCACCCGTCTTTGGGAGGGCGTTTCGGATATGGACGAGGTCTACCTGAATGGCTCTCCAGATCAGCATGTGCCAGGCATTGTTAACATAAGTTTTGCCTTTGTGGAGGGAGAGTCCCTGATTATGGCGCTGCGTGATCTTGCCGTGTCTTCAGGGTCGGCCTGTACCTCAGCAAGCCTAGAGCCCTCCTATGTACTACGAGCGCTGGGTTTGAATGATGAGATGGCCCATAGTTCAATCCGCTTTAGTATTGGTCGCTACACCAGCGAACAAGACATTGATAAAGCAATTGCTAAGGTGCGTCTGGCAGTTGAAAAGCTGCGTGAGCTTTCGCCTCTTTGGGATATGTTTCAAGATGGTGTAGATTTGAGTACAGTTGAGTGGGCCGCGCACTAAGCGCTGCCATTAAACGTTTATCTTTATTAATTAGGAGTCATTGACATGGCTTACAGCGAAAAAGTTATTGATCATTACGAAAACCCACGCAACGTCGGTAAACTCGACGACAGTGCCAAAAATGTCGGTACCGGCATGGTA
>Ga0222630_1000020_pt1 | contig 76767 bp, 59 predicted proteins | sample AntAcemetagenom3_FD_179842 | JGI IMG/M metagenome (GOLD analysis project Ga0222630, IMG submission 179842) | Saline water microbial communities from Ace Lake, Antarctica - #3 | ecosystem: Environmental > Aquatic > Non-marine Saline and Alkaline > Saline | place: Antarctica: Ace Lake | collected...
CTAATCGGCTTACTGATGTCCTGCTATTTTGCTGGTTTTTTGGCGGGATCACTGTTGACCCCAAAAATGATTCAGCGGGTTGGCCATATTCGTATTTTTGCGGCGCTATCCGCTGTCGCATCAGTGACCATATTAATCCATGCTATCTATGTTGAGCCCTGGGCCTGGGCGCTAATGCGGTTATTCACTGGGTTCGCTTTTTCGACTATTTATGTGGTCTCAGAAAGCTGGCTAAATCAATCATCCAACAACGCTAACCGCGGACAGATACTGTCTATCTATACCACGATTCTATTGGCCGGTATCTGCGCCGGGCAGTTTATGCTGAATTTGGCCAACCCAATGGATTTTACCTTATTTATATTGATCTCCGTGATGGTAAGTGTGGCGGCCGTGCCTATCTTGCTGTCCGTGATAATTACCCCTGCGATTGAAAAAACGGAGCGCGTTAGTATTCGTCATCTGTGGTATCGAACGCCGATGGGAGTGACGGGCATTATTCTATCGCAATGGGTCTCAAGCATTCTTTTTGGCATGGGCGCCGTCTATGCCACAAAATTGGGATTTAGCGTCTATCAAGTGGCTAACTTTATGGGTGCAATGATGGCCGGTGGTATGATTCTACAATGGCCATTAGGAAAGCTGTCAGACATGGTTGATCGCCGCTGGGTCATGAGTATTGCCTGTCTGATAGCGGTTTTGTTTGCGCTGTTAATCAGCCGCGAATCAGAAGCCTCGATTAGACTCTATCTAATGATTTTTATGTTCGGTGGTTGCTCATTATCGCTCTACTCAATCGTCGTGGCGCTGACCAATGATCATCTGCGGCCCAGCGAAATCGTGCCAGCTAGCGGGACTATTGTGTTGATCTCAGGGTTAACCTCGATCACCGGGCCCATCACCGCGGTGTTTTGGTTACAGATTTTTGGCTTGCAGAGCTTCTTTGTATTGCTCGCGTCCTGTCTATTATTACTCGCGGGTATTAGTCTGTGGCGCCTATTAACCATCGAAGCACTGCCCAGCGAATACAAGGGACAGGTTATATTGCAGGCCGCCACCGCACCAGTCGGCACAATACTGCATGCCGAGGATGAGTCGCTTGAGGTATGAGCGGTAATTAGTAAATGATCGAGTCGGGATACATGTCCGTAAAAAGGGAAATAAAAAGTTAATAAAATGGTCGCTGCCTCTATGTTTAAATCAATCGTATTTCTGACAGGTCTCATCGCTCTTTCGGGCTGTGCCGAAAAATTTTCGCCGCCCAAGTATCTTAATCTTAGCAGCCAGTATGATGTCGTCATTGAGCGCGATCATCTTGGCGTACCCCATATTATAGGCGAGCGAGACATCGATGCGGCGTTCGGTTTTGCCTATGCTCAGTCAGAAGATAACTGGCAGATCATTCATGATAGCGTGGCGTTTTACCGCGGCACCAATGCGGCTGAAAAAGGCAAAGATGCCGCCATTATGGACTTTCTCATCAAGTGGCTTGGAATCTGGGAAACCATAGAAAGTGACTATGAGACCAAACTCACCGCACCTACTCGGGCCTATATTGATGCCTTTGTCGATGGCATCAATTACTACGCCGCCTTGCATCCAGAACAAACCAATCGCAATATTTTCCCCATCACCGGCAAAGACGTTGTCGCGGGTTATATGCTGCGTCACCTATTATTTTACGGTTTCGATACTGTACTGGCTGAAATTTTAGGTGACCAGCGCCAACACAGTATTAGTCGCGGCCCAACGCCTGAAGCCCCATCCAAGAGTATTCATGCTCAGGGCGTGACAGTGAACAATGTCCCTGTGGGGTCTAACGCCTTTACCGTATCACCGCACTTTAGTACCGACGGGGCGACCCGCCTGGCTATCAACTCTCACCAGCCTACTACCGGTCCAGTGGCCTGGTATGAGGCGCATATTCAAAGCAATGAAGGGCTAAACATAATGGGCGGCCTTTTCCCAAGCAGTGTCACGATCGGGGTAGGTTTTACCGAAAATATTGGCTGGGGTGCGACGGTCAATAAGCCTGATCTGGTCGATGTCTATGTCTTGGATATAGATCCAAACGATCCGATGCGCTACCGGCTCGATGGCGAGTGGAAAACGTTGGAGGTCCGCGATCTGGATGTCGATGTTAAAATCTTTGGCTTTTTTAACTGGACTTCAACCCAAGAGGGATTGCGATCAGTCCATGGCCCCGTATTGCGGACCGATCACGGCACCTATGCCATTCGCTATGCCGGTATGAATGAATTGCGTCAGGTGGAACAGTGGTTGGCCATGAATAAGGCTCAGACCCTCGAAGACTGGCGCAATGCTCTGCGCATACAAGCTTTTGCGAGTTTCAATTTCGTCTATGCTGACCGCGAAGGCAACACTATGTTTGTGCATAATTCATTGACCCCAAATCGCTTAGCCGGTTACGATTGGTCTGTCTATCTGCCCGGCGATGATAGTAGTTTAATCTGGGACAGCTACATGCCGTTTGATGATCTGCCTCAGGTTATTAATCCTCAATCGGGCTACTTACACAGTGCCAACCAGACCCCATTTCGCGTCACTGGGGCGGGCGATAATCCGGATATCACTCAGTACAGAACAGAAGATGGTTTTCCGACGCGTATGACCAATAGAGCTGACCGTGGCCTTGAACTTTTCGCTAAACTAGGGCCGATCTCTGAGCAGGAATTCTCGACGATTAAGCATGATAAGAGCTTTAGTGAAAACTCGCGCGCCATGGCATTTTTACAGACGGCTATCGCTGTAGATCTCAGCGAGCAGCCGATGGAGATTGCAGCTAAGTATGCCGAGGCACAGCGGCTAGTTACGGGATGGAATCGGCAGATGGATGTCGACAATAGAGGCGCAACGCTCAGTGCCTGCGTGATTGGTACCGAATGGCTGGCAGAACAAACAGGTCTACCTACTCCCAATGCCTTTGAAGAACTTAAGCTGTGCGCGGACAAGCTCATGGCTACTATCGGCCGCATTGACCCACTTTGGGGCGACGTTAGCCGCCATGTCCGCGGCGATCTGAATCTTGCTGTGGGTGGCGGACCTGATACCCTGCGTGCTATTTATGGTTTAGATCTCAATGACGACGGCTATCTCACTAACGTTGCTGGAGATGGTCTTTACTACCTGCTGTCTTGGGATGCCAATGGCCGGCAGAAAATACGCGGCGTACACCAGTTCGGCTCGGCAACCCTAGATACAACATCGCCTCATTATGATGATCAAGTACAGGACTATGTGGATGAGGTACTTCATGATCCCCTTTTCGATGCTGCGCTCAGAGAGCCACTAATTAAGCGACGGTATAAGCCAGGAGAGTAAGCAATTAGGTTAGCGCATTACTCGGGGCAGTCCTCGAGCAAGGTGTCGGTAGCGCTTGCATTTACACACCTAGACCCTGAGAATGCTCGCTACCCCTACGATCATCCATAGAAACGCAAGAGTCTGTTATGTCTATCCATTGGTACCCCGGCCATATGCACAAGGCCAGCAACGAGATGATCGAAACGTTGCCGCTAGTCAATGTGGTGGTGGAAGTACTAGACGCTCGTATCCCCTACAGTAGTTCAAATCCGTTTATAGGCAACCTATGCACCGAAAAGCCCTGCATAAAACTGCTTAATAAGACCGATCTCGCCGAGCCAGAAAACACCCAACTCTGGCAGGACCATTTTGAACTACAGAGTAATACTAAAACCATGGCGCTGGATCTGCAGCATTATGATCCGAGTAAAAAGATTATTGATTTAATCAACAAGCTATCGCCACAAAAAGAAGGTCGCAATACGCTCGTTATGGTGACCGGTATCCCCAATGTGGGAAAGTCCACCCTGATCAATTCGCTGGCCGGCAGACATATTGCCAAAACGGGCAATGAACCGGCGGTGACCAAGGGTCAACAGCGTATCAATTTACGCAACGGCATTATGCTTCTAGATACCCCTGGCATACTCTGGCCAAAAATTGAAAATCCTAATGGTACCTATCGACTCGCCACTACGGGGGCGATTAAAGACACCGCCATGACCTATGAGGACGTGGCTTTTTTTGCGGCGGATTTTTTGCTGACTAATTATCCCGATAGATTGAAGCAACGCTTTGGCTTCGAAGAAGTGCCGAAATCGGAAATGAAGTTATTGGAAATAATTGGCGCTCAACGCGGCTGTCTGCGTGCTGGCGGCAAGGTTGATCTAGAGAGGGTATCTACGATCTTTATCAATGAATTGCGCGCGGGGATTTTGGGTCCCGTGAGTTACGAGACGCCAGAGATTATTGAACGTGAGATGGAACAGGTCGCGATTTTAATCGCCGAAAAAGCCGAACGCGAAAAGCTGCGAATCGAGAAAAGTGCCGCTAAGCGCAGAAGTGCCAAGGCAAATAAAAAGTAGCGCTAAACATTACATCCAGCAGCATAACCTGATGCCCAAGCCCATTGAAAGTTGTAGCCTCCCAGATGGCCAGTAACATCCATTACCTCACCTACAAAATACAGACCTTTCTGGTTTTTGCACTCCATTGTTTTTGATGAAATTTGGCCGGTATCAACACCACAAAGGGTCACCTCTGCCGTACGATAACCCTCGGTACCAGAGGGTTTTATTCGCCAGTTACTAAGGGTTTCAGCTAAGGTAATTAAAATGGCATCTGGTATCTCAGCCATCGCCGTCTCGGCATAGCCTGACCAATATAAATCTTGCAAAGACTGCACAAACGATTTGGTTAGATACCCGATCAAACAGTTACGCAGTAAACTTTTTGCCTGATGCTTTTTAAAATCTAACAACAACTCACTGATATTATGATCGGGCAGTAAATTAATACTGATACTTTGTCCCGGTAACCAATAACTCGATAACTGAAGTGCTGCTGGCCCACTAATTCCTCGGTGAGTAAACAGCATGTTCTCACGAAAACTAACTCCATTCACTGTCATCTCAACATCGACGGCTAAGCCAGAATGTTTTTCACTCAGCGCTTTAATACTGTCACTAAAGGTAAAAGGGACTAATCCAGCACTGCGAGGTAATAGATTTAGCCCAAATTGCTCTGCTAATTCATAACCAAAACCTGAGGCGCCCATAGTTGGAATTGAAAGCCCGCCAGTCGCTACCACCAAGGAAGGCGTTTCATAATGCATGCCATTGGCAGTGATAGAGAACTGCTGATCAGGTAAAACATCTACCTTACTAATCATGTGCTTCGCGCGAATCACAACACCAGCACTAGCGCATTCTGCCAATAGCATTTCAAGAATATCTTTAGCCGACTCATCACAGAAAAGCTCTCCATGCTTACGCTCATGATAGGCAATATAATGCTGTTCAACCAGATCGATAAACTGCCATTGGTTATAGCTATTGAGTGCAGACTTACAAAAGTGTTTATTTTTTGAGAGATAATTTTCTGGCTGTATATCGAGATTAGTGAAGTTACACCGGCCACCTCCAGACATCAAAATCTTTTTGCCTGGCTTATTGCTACTATCTAAAACTAATACTGACAGACCGCGCTGACCCGCGGTGAACGCACAAAATAGTCCGGCAGCGCCGCCCCCTAAAACAATCACATCATAACGGTTACTCATTTAAATTTATTCCAGCGACTGACTATTTCGGATCGACCAAGCTGTTCTAATGTAGCTATATTTCGCTCTGGTATCGCCTCTGGATTAGAAAAGGTCTCGAGCGCTTTTGTCATCATCTCAACGCGTAAAAGATGAATCAGTGGATAGGGAGAACGATTAGTAAAATGGCTGACCGCATCTGCTGCTTCGCCATCAAACTGGTAGTCGGGATGAAAACTCGCCAGTTGAATAATACTGTCACTACCGCTGTCTTCAAGCAACGCTTCGGCATTGTCAATAAAACTGAGATAGTCTTCAAAATCCAGCAACGCATTGGGCAAGGCCAATATTGTGGTGGCAATGGCAGACTCTGGAGACCGCTCAATTAAGTCCAATTCACTCATAAATGTCTCAGCCACCTGCTGTAGCTGATCCGATTCGCAGACAGCAATACGCAGACCATCAGAAGCTATGACGGGGCCTGCGAAGGGACATAGATTGAGGCCAATGACAAAATCATCGAGCCAAGCTTGAAGCTGTTGTTCTACCTGCTCGACGGCGGAACTGGCGCTAGCACTGGGACACATGTCAAACTCACTGAGATAAATAAGGTCGGTAGAATACCCAGTCAGGTCGCGATCAACAAGCTAAACAATGCTCGCTGCTAGGTATGCCTTTACAGGTATTGCTATGCCCTCATCAAACCAACCCTCGCTTATCTGTACATTCAGTCTGTTTAAGTATGCCCTAGAACCAAGCGCCTGCAACAACGCAAAGGGCCCCAAGGGAGTCTTCATAGAGATAGTCCATGCATTATCGATGATTTCGGGGCTCGCGATCCCGTTTACTGTCAATTCAACAGCGGCATTAATCAATGCGGAACTGAGCAGAGCAAAGTTATTTGCAACGCTAGCGTCTTTAACACCGATATCCTCTAGGGCTGCATAGGCAGGATTTGGGTAGTTGTAAAATCCCTTCCCAGTCTTAACGCCCAAGTGGCCGGCTTCTAGATATGGCGTCATTAGATCCATAATCTCTGGCTTATTATGTGCGTAACGCTGATTAGGCTGTTTGTTCTGCCAACTGTCATAGACGACATTAAGGCCAAATAGGTCTATTAGACCAAAGGGGCCAATAGTGATACCTGACTGACTCATCCAGGCGCGATCGACCTCCTCTACAGTGGCAACGCCGCGTTGCAGGATTAGCATGGCGATTGTTAAGAGCGAGCCGAGCATGGCGTTAATGACATAGCCGGGACTTTCTTTTTTAAGTACTAACGGAATAGCATTAAGACTTAGGACATACTGCTCTAAAATATCGATAGTGTTTTGAGCGGTGCGGGGGCCGCCAACGATGTCAACCACCACTGAACCCAAATGAGAATGTAGTGCAGCAAATAAACAGCCGCGCTCAATGCTCACTACGCTCTCAATTTCAGAAACGAGAATGGCCGATGTGTTGGTAGTAAGAATCGTCTCTGGCAAACATATTTTATCTAACTGTGCATGTACCTCGCGCTTTAATGCCAAATTTTCAAATATCGATTCACTCACTAAGTCGGCTTCTGCCGTCGCTACGGCAAGATCATCAGTCAGCCCAATGTTACTCACCACATGGTCAAGCGTGGCCTGCGAACAGAGACTCTGAGCTACAATGTAGTCACCTATCTCCTTAAAACGCGTAGGCGCGGCGGCGAGGCTCTCTGGGCTCACATCATAAATCATGACACAGTAACCGGCGAGCCCGGCGGTAATAGCATTGGCACAACCCATAGTGCCGGCGCCAACATAACAAACCGTAGTAATCTCTGGTATTTTCATATTTGCTTCTCTTAACGCAATGCTCTAGGCAAACGATCTAAGACGAAAAGGTTGGCACTGCCTTTGGTCATAATGGCTGGTTTGTATTCGATGATAGGTAGATCTGTCATGGCGTTAGCAATATGGTACTGCGTGGGATTCTGCTCCCAAGTCAGGTGATTCCAGTTGACGGTGCCCGTCCCTATTTTAACGTCAGTGAATTTATTTTCTGAGGGAAATAAAGTTGGCTGACCAACACCGGGGCCCCATCCTCCGATGGTGGGCATGTACCTATAGCCCATTGGATTGTCCGCAGCCTTGTTAGCCTCCTGCTCTGCCACTACTACGTCAAGCGGGACCTCCGTTAGACCGGACAGGGACATATCCATAATGTCATGACCGAAATGATGGGCTTTAGTCCGCCATGTGTCGTCAATCATATGGTGGTCTGGAATGTCTGCATATATTTTAGAAATTCCCTGCATCTCCCGTCCAGTAAGAATAGGATCAGTCAGATTCTCCCACATGACCAGCGTGTAACTACCAACCATCTGTTCTTTGTCACCCTTATAAATAACAGAGGCATGCACGCCAATTAGGTTATATCCATGGCCGGCTAACCAATCAATATTTTTGTTACCAGCATAGGCAACGGTAACCACAGGCTCGCTAGGTAAATTGAAACAATCAGGCAAGAGCTTTAGTAATTTATCACGGTCAGTCACATAAGAAACCATCATGGTGGTGACGTCGTGGTACCAGCCAGAGGATTTTTCGCCTGCATATCTGGGGCCAAAATGGGCCGGCATTAGATACGATTGGTTGGGGTCTAGCTTTGTCATTATAGAATCCTTAGAATGGTGTTTGTAGGGTGAAGTTATAACGTTATTGTCTTAAGTATTTAGGCGCATCCTAGCTCTGAGAGTACCTCTTATTCGGGTGTGGTCATCGCGACTTAGCCGCAATTTCCTGACAAAGAATAATCCAATAAGCGCAAAGCCCACTGTAATAATCATCGTGAACCATCCCAGCGATTGCAGAGTTTGTGCGGGTACCTGTCCGGGAATTGAAGTTGATTCTATGCCGACCAGGTCAATCACTATACCGGCGACGAGCGCGCCGATGCCTATAGTGGCCTTACTTAAAAAAGCACTCACTGAAAAGAGTACGCCTTCCTGTCGTTTTCCAGTTTGGAGTTCAAGTTCGTCGAGAGTGTCGGCTGCAAATGAGGCAGAGATAATCTGCAAACTGACAATCATTAGCACGCCGATACAGGTATTGACTGCGATCAAGGTATACAGCAGCGGATCGCCATTAACGGGCAACCAGTCAAGCAGCCTTCCGGCAAACAGCCAAAATGAATTTGCCGCTAAAATACAACTAAAGGTTACCATGAGTGCGGGCTTATCATAGCGGCGACTAAGACTACCAAGGCCAACAAAAGCAATTAGGGTCGCTATTGCTGTAGGCACAATCAGAGCCGCTAACTGAGCGGTTGTGAGTTCCCAAAAGTAGGTGGACAGATAGAGACTGAGTGTAGCAAATGCCCCGGTCGTTATACCAAAGGCTAAATTGGAGCCTATGGATATGCGAAAGTTACGGTTAACCAAGATGGTTTTAAGATCGTTGTATGGGTCGCTCCAAGCAAAGCTTTTACTGCCGCCGCCTGCCGGTAATCTTGGAATAACGGAACCTGTGCCCAGGATGCAGATCAGTGCGGTGACTCCAGCAACCACCGCACACAACAGGCCAAATTGCGCATAATTTTCTGCGAGTAAACGGCCATCAAGGCCGTTCTGCGGTTGAAAATAGATAGTGTAGGCAATAGCGGGAAGAGCCATGCCAGCAACCCATCCCAAGGTGATACGCGCCTTAGCGATAATAGTGCGTTGGTCGTAATCCGTCGACAGTTCCGCTCCCATCGCAGTGTAGGGTATAAAGTAGAGAGTTAGAGTGGTGCGCAGCAAAATCGATATGCCTAGGAGCCAAGCAAAGGTCCCCATCTCGGTGAGCCCATCGGGCGGTGCAAAAAGACCCAAGAATAGGAGTGTTGTGGGTACAGCACCGGCCACCAGCAACGGATGTCGGCGTCCCCAGCGCGACCGGAAGTTATCACTCCAACTACCAACAATGGGGTCAGAAATAGCATCCCATGCCAGCGCAAGAAACATGGCGAGTCCGGCCAGACTCCCACTGAGGCCATTAACCTGCGTGTAATAAAAAACGACAAAGTTGGCAAAGGCCGTTTCCTTAACAGAGATTGGCACATTGCCTACTGCATAACTCCATTTTTCTCTGGCACTAAGAGAGCTCATGCAGTCATTCCTCTAACATTATGTGGTTAGCTGAAACGCAATAGTATTATTGCGTTTCAGCTATTTGCGATACGGTTAGAAGAACACCGCCAGCTCAAGTCCGTAGTTACGTGGACTAATTGGACGACCAGAGCGGCGAACGCCATCTGCTTTGTCACTGACTGAGTAATCATTGGCATAGCTGAGTTCATTTGTTAGGTTCGAACCATAGATGGAAAGTTCATAACGCTCGCTGTTTGGCTGCCATGAAATTCTGGCATTGAGCTGAGAGTAGCTTTCGATGGTCTCGATATCGTCGTTGAACACCGTGACAAATTGTTCCGCCACACGGGTGTAGTTACCCGTGACTAATAGCGAACCGGCAGGCAGTGGCTGGTGATAGTAAGCGGCTAAGCTAAATTTTGAATTGGGCGAACGGTTTAGCTCATTACCTTTAGCATTTCGAACCAGGCCGGTCTTGTTGTCAGACACATAGAAGTCATCAGTGTATTCAGTGTTTAGGTAAGACATATTTGCCAATACTGTTAACTTTTGAGTGGCAGCCCACTGGGATTCAATTTCGACCCCATATATGGTTGCGCTTGATGCATTGGCTAACTTGGCGGTCACAATACCAGTGGATGAATTGAGAATACCTAATTCGACCTGGAGGTCACTATAGTCATAGTAAAAGGCGGCTGAGCTGAAAGAAAATGTCTCGCTGAGATTACCTTTGTAGCCAACTTCGAAAGCTGTTAAATCCTCGTTATCAACAACCGACTCATTAATGACCGTTGCCGCATCATCCTGCAATGCTCCTAGACGGAAACCACCCGGCTTGTAAGCGGATGATGCCGTAGCATAAACCATAGCGTCTTCATCAAGCTGATAAGTAGCATTTAATCGCCAGTTAGTCGCATCCCACTTGGCTTTATGACTAGCCGCGCCACCGCCAACGACCATACCAAAACGACAGCCTGTGAAAGCAGGATCTATGACGGCAAGGTCTAAGTAAGGACCATAGCCTTGCAGGTAGGGCAGAACTGGTTGGCCACCACAGTAGTCTACAACAGAGTCATAGACTTGCAACTGTGTTTCACTGCCCTCTTTTTTGTCTTTGCTGTAACGTAATCCAAACGACAGCGCCAACTTATCATTCGCCTGCCAATCAATCTGTCCATAAGCCGCCGTGGAAGTGGCATCTAGTATTGCAAGCTGATCATAGAAAACGCCTGCGGGATTACCCGTGGCGCTAACCAGCCAGGGATTATCTGCATCGGTAAGAGTATATGGTTGGTTATTTTTACCATTGTAGTAGAACAGACCGGCTACCCAGCTAATGTCACCATCGGTATTAGAAATAAACTGAATTTCGTGCTGAATGTTGGTCTCAGCCTGACCAATTTTTTCCACGTATGACACTGGGCTCGCAGTGCCGTCAAAGTCTTTTTCGCCATACCAAGTTTGATCCGTATAGCCGTTAAGAATTTTGATGCGCAGATCATTAAGCTCAATAGTCAGTGTTGAGTGATAATTACGCTGATCATCAATACCTACAAAGCCGACCATATCTGAACTCATTTCGAATGGGTCTGAGGGTGCCATTGCAACAGGTGAAAATAATTCTGGATTTATCACCAGAACGCCGAGTTTGGAGGGTGCTCCGGGCTCATTGCGGTATCCATCAATTTTGCTTCTCTCAAGGGTCTCGTTATCAAAACCACCCGAGAAGTAACGCATATTCCAGTTAATATTATCGGTAAAATCAACCTCCAGCTGAGCCTCAATATAGTCCGCATCAGTTCCCTTTGGGTCTTGGCCTGACAGATTGGTAAAGAAACTGTCTTGCTGCAGCTTTGAGTAATGAACAAGGTAACCTACCTTTTCAGAAATTGGTCCACTGGACGTCAAGTCCACATTGGCCATGTTGTAGTTACCACCTCGGAGCCTGACGATATGCTCGAGCTCTTCACCGGGCTGTTTAGCAATGACGTTGATCGCGCCGCCAGTGGTATTACGGCCATACATAGTGCCCTGAGGACCGCGCAGAACTTCAATGCGCTCAATGCGATCGAATGACCCACTCATAACACCTGACTCGGCCGTATAAAAGCCGTTGTTATAGATCCCAACGCCGGGGTCGGTGCCGGCACTGGCGGTTTCCCGGCCAATGCCGCGGATGTAAATTCTGTTTCCTTCGCCCCCGCCCGCCGACTCTTGATAAGACATATTAGGTGTAAAGTTGGCCACATCCTGTTGGCTGATAATATTCAAATCTTTTAGCTGGTCTGAACCCATCGCGGTGATCGCAATTGAGGTCTCCTGCAAAGAAGCTTCTCTCTTTTCCGCAGTCACGACAATTTCTTGTAGCATTTGAGCAGATACGGCGGATACCCCCATACAGGCTGCCAGTGCCGTCAGAAAAAACCCCATTGGTTTTCTTTTAAAAATACGTTTCATGAAATAACTCCCCTTGAGTCCTGTTTTAATAAAGTCGTAAAGCTAGGCGTTTGCCTTCGCTTATCCTGCACTAAACCTGATCGTATTCCAACATATAATCATTAAACATGTCAACGATCTTATTTAAATACTTATTAGCCTGCATTAATGCTGGCTTAATGTGGCCCGCATCCCTAGACCCATGCAATTGCAGGCCCTATAATCCATTCAACCAACCAGAAATCTAACTATGAGTCTTTCACCTCCAAAGTCGGGCAACCACCCTCGCATCCGCCGAGTTCAAGAGCGAACAGAGATTGCCCGCGCTAGCTTGATTAGTGCCGGAGTGCCACTGTTTGCAGAGAAAGGGTTCGATGCAGTTTCTGTCAGGGATATAGAGGTTGCCGCTGCGGTAAAGCGGGGCATGATGGTCTATCATTTTGGTGATAAAGAGACCTTCTGGAAAGCCGTCGCGGATTTTACCTTCGAGCAGATTGATGCACAGAGAGATCTGCGCCTCGATATGATGAAAGACATCTCTGATCGAGAAGGTCTGGCTTTGATGATCCGGTTCTATGTGCGTTTTTATGCGGAACATCCTGAACTGAGTCGATTGATGGCACAGGAGGCGAGGCAGGAGAGCTGGCGCATTGACTATCTGGTGGTCACGCATATTCGTCCAGGCAGCATAGTTCTTGAACAGCATGTGAGAGCCATACTCAACCTCAGCGCCAGGGAATTTGCACACTGGTATTACATAATGCTCAGTGCCAGTGCGACGATTTTTTCGTTTGAGCCTGAATGTAAGCGGCTGTTTGGCTTTAACCCAAGAAATGAAGATGTCATTGAAACTCACGCCGACATGATCGTCCATATGCTGCTAGGTCGGTCGTCATAGGCTACTCCCAACCATTGGGCTAGGTTTTTTCGTTAGGCAAAAACCACCAATAGTCACTCAATTAATACCGTAACCGATCAAAACGAGCCGATGCTGCGTATCAACAGCATGCAACGTAATTGGCTCGACGATATCACCCCCGTACCCAACGTACTTTCCTCAGGTTTCCCTGAGCACATGGTGCTGCTCGACTGCGAGACCACCGGCGGTAAAGCCATTTATCATCGAATCATCGAGATTGGTCTATTAGTGATTGAAAACGGTGTGCTAACTGAGAAATGGCAGTCTTTTATCGACCCACAGGTACCACTGCCGCCTTTTATCCAGAGGCTCACCGGTATCAACCCACGTATGCTGCAAGGGGCACCGATTTTCGCTGATGTAGCGGAGATACTGCTTTCGAAGCTGCAGGGGCGCACATTGGTCGCACACAATGCGCGTTTTGATTACAGCTTTCTGAAGAATGAGTTTGCGCGTGCCGGTATTTCTTACAGTGCCAAGCCCCTGTGCTCGGTGAAATTTAGCCGCAATCTCTATCCGCAATTTAAACGCCATGGGCTCTCGCAGATCATTCAGCGCTTTGATCTGCCAATCGAAAATCGTCATCGCGCTCTTGATGATGCCGAGATGATCTATCGCTTTATGCAGAAGTCCACGGCACTGTTCGCCGATGATGAAATTGCTGCGACCTGTAAAACAATTTTAAACCGACCTTCTCTGCCGGTGCTGCTAGAACCCAAAGAAATAGATCGTCTGCCTCAAAGTGCCGGCGTATATTATTTTTATGACGCGCAGGGAGCGCTGCTCTATATCGGTAAAAGTGTCCATATCCGCAACCGCGTATTGAGTCATTTCAGCGGTGACCATAAGAATCCTAAAGATCTGCAAATGGGCACTAAAATAGCGCACATCGATTTTGATCAAACACCAACTGACTTTGGTGCGCAGATTCACGAGAGCAACCAGATCAAAGCTCTGGCTCCACTTTATAACCGGCGGCTGCGCAGAGTTAAAAAGATGTACCAGTATCGCAGTGCCCATGATCACAATGGCTACCTGCGTATCAGTATTGAGGGTGTCGACAGTGATAATGATGCCGTAGACGAGCAGTTCGGCCTGTTTCGATCGCCACGACAGGCCTCTGTGAAATTACAGGCGCTGGCTGATCAATACTCCCTGTGCCACCAGTTATTGGGACTTGAAAGCACTAACAATGGCCCAAAACCCTGCTTTCGATCGCAGCTAAAGAAATGTTTTGGTGCCTGTCTTGGCGCTGAGTCCGCCGAGATATACAATGGCCGACTTCAAGCTGCTCTGAATAATTATCAGATAAAGCTCTGGCCCCATGCTGGTCCTATTCTGGTCGAAGAACGTGACCCACAGCAGCCTGAATCAGTAGCCTTTCATCTGGTCGATCAATGGCGCTATATTTCTAAAATAGCCGCTGTGGACGAACTCTATGATCTGGGTTACCAATTGGGCGAGCGGCGCCCGATCGCTCAACCATCAGAAATACAGTCTACGCAACAGGGAGTTGATCAGCATTTTGACTTGGATATCTACTTTATCCTTGTACGATTTTTGGTTGATGCTGAAAAAATCGCGCTGAATAACCTAAAATTATGGCCGCTGACCTGTAACTCAGATTACTGAGTTCTAGGGACTGAGCTGTTTCTGTAACCGCAGAGTATCTTTAGTAGCCTGCAACACTGAAATATCGGGGTTGGCCTGTCCTGTTCGCCCTAAGGCGTCGATATTGGCATAAAACCAATACTGCACTGCAAAGCCCGCCAGCGCGCGCAGCGGTTTGATTGCTGTCAAAAACGATAGCCAGCGAGGGAAAAGAGACAGCCTGTTTTCATAGCGCGGCAAGGCTTCCAATCCTGCCAATAGCTGATTTGGCGCATCAGTCATCACACACATGGGGCGACCCAGTCCAATGACATCCGCTCCACCATTATTCAGCGCCATGGTCATGGTTGTGCGCTGCCGAAAGCCACCAGTGACCATCAGTGGAATAGTCACTATTTCCTGCATAGCCGCGGCGAAGTCAACAAAATAGGCCTCACGGATAGCGGTTGATTCAGTCACCTGCTGTTTCTCCTCTTCCTCGATACCCGCTATGCCCAACAGTTTAGGCTGCTCATAAGTACCCCCTGAGATTTCGATCAAATCCACGCCCGCTTGCTCTAACCACTGCACCACCTGCAAACTGTCCGCGAAGGCAAACCCACCCTTTTGGAAGTCTGCACTATTGATTTTTACCGCTACGGGAAATTCGGCTCCTACCGCTGCTCTTACCGAGGCCACAACTTCCAGCAGGGCCCGGGCGCGATTAGCCAGCATGCCACCGTAGCGATCGACACGCTGATTACTGCGCGGGCTTAAAAATTGCGACAAAAGGTAACCATGGGCCGCATGCACCTGAACCCCAGTAAAGCCAGCTTGCTTAACAGCCTCCGCACAGATGCCAAAGCGCCTTACGATAGTTTTTATCTCAGCTTGAGTCAGAGCAACTGGCTGCCCAAATTGTCCTCCGGGGAGGCCCAACTTTACCGACGACGGCGCCTTGGGATTTGGGTTGACGCTTTTTTGAGTTTGGCGGCCAGCATGACTGATCTGTGCCCAGAAATGATTGCCATTACGCGTTCCTGCGCTGGCCCAAAGGGCCAAAGCCTCGCGCATTGCCCTGTTGGGCTTGCGATCAATCACAACATTGCCTGGACGCTCAAGATGGTCTCGGTCGACCTGAATATTGCCCGACAACAGCATGCCCGCACCACCGTCACTCCATAGTCCATAAAGTCGACTTAACTCAGCTGTAGGCTTGCCGTCCACGGTGGCAAGTCCCTCTGTCATAGCCGCCTTGGCAAGTCGATTTTGCAACAAGGCGCCGCAGGGTAAGCGCAGGGATTGAGATAGAACACTAGTCATAAGGATTTTCCTGTTACATCGCTGGCGATAATGGCGGACACATCACACTCTTATAGGAAGGCTAGATGCTATATTTACCTGTATTTTACGCTTAACTTGCTGTGCCATGCACCAACAAGGCCCAACCATACAAGGGATACTGCCCAATCCGGTCTAGAATGCTCGGATTGATAACCACCCTGATCGGTGACTTTTTGACACCATACACCATATATTGACTTCTTATGGATCTAAGGCCTAGTCTGAGTACTGGTCAGTCTCGTTTTAGCCTTTACTGCCTTATGGCGGGTAGTAGAAACTAAGGCGCTAATAATCGGTGAAGCGACCAATCCGAATGTAGTAACAGATTCTCATTATCTCATGACAGGGGTTTCGGAATAGAAAAAGTCGATTGAGTGCTGACTCTACCCAAGGGACCCAACGACATATTGGTAAATCTGTGTTGATGTTGCTGGTGATTTACGCGACGTCCAAGCAGAGGTCGCCATCGCCCAGTTAGATAGGTAGATAGGTAGATAGGTAGATAGGCAATTCAAAGCGCGCCACGTCAGGATCAAGCATGTTTCACGGAAACTGGAGTAGCGCACCGACCAACGTATGGCAAAGGAATTACATGAATTTTTTACATTACCAGGCACTGGCCAAAACCGAGTCAGAATTTAGTATTAACCAAGATTGGGGGCAGGGTCGCAGTATTTTTGGTGGTCTGACCGCTGCACTAGTGCTGGTGCATATAGAATCGAATAATAGTCTAGCTGATTTCAATCTGCGCACCGTTAATATCCATTTTTGCGGCCCCACAGTCGCAGATGCGCCCTGCACCTTTCGTCACAAGGTACTGTCGCGAGGCCGATCGGTAGTCCAGATCGAAGGTCAGTTAGTGCAAAATGGCGAGGTTAAAACACAGGTAATTGCCTGCTTTACCCTTCAGCGAGCCTCCAACATTAACGTCAGGGTACCAGCCAAGGCATTCTTATTGAATCTGGACGATGCCGCGATTATATCCTATGATAAAACCAAATTACCGGCCTTTATGCAGTACTTTGATCTGCGCTATAGCCATAATAATCCTCCATTTAGCGGCTCTAAAGATAGCCTTATCGCCGGCTGGATGCGGCTTTGTGAACCCAAGGAAAGCCTCAGTGATGCAGCGATACTCTGCCTTATTGATGTCTGGCCGCCCGCCATACTGCCTATGTTAAAACAGCCGGCACCCACAAGCACCGTGACCTGGAATGTTGAGTTTATGCGCCCCAGAGCCACAATACCGATCAGTGATCTACTCTACTACGAATGCTCAGCCATCGAGGCTGGACAGGGATATGCTCACACTGAGGGGAAGATCTATCACAGCAACGGCGAGTTGCTAGCATTAAATCGCCAAATGGTGGCGGTTTACGATAAAGTGGGACAGTAGAGTTGAGTGATATAAGAAGACTCAGCCTAGATTAAATGATTTGAGGTAGCAGTACCTAATTATAAAAATAATAGAATATTGGGGGGACGCGATATCAGCATCCAAACGGCAACTGCTCGTCAGCCTCTAGCGGGACTGGAGGTCATAGAGTTGTCTAATATGATTACCTGTTCTCTAGCTGCCATGACCATGGCAGCTCAAGGCGCGACTGTGATCAAAGTTGAGCCCCCTATTATGGGCGATCAAATGCGGCCTCTGGGCACACAGCGAAATGGCGTCTCGGGATTCTTTCATAACTGCAATCGCGGTAAGCGGTCACTCGCCATCGATCTTAAGACTGACGCTGGCGTTGAGGCGGTCAAAAAGCTCGCAGCACGGGCCGACATTCTGCTGCATAACTATCGGCCCGGCGTCATGGATCGCATCGGCCTTGGCTCGGATGTCCTACGTCGGATAAATCCTAGGTTGATCTATGTTGCGGTCAGCGGCTTTGGCACTGAGGGTCCAATGGCCGACTTTCCTGCCTTTGATCACGTCATTCAGGGTCTCGCAGGGTTTACTGACTTACAGGCTCCAAATGACAATCAATTTGATTTTATGCGCACTTTTATTTGCGATAAAGTGACCGCTTACACTGCCTGTCAAGCCGCAACTGCGGGACTAGTCGCTAGAGCTTCCACTAACGAAGGCCAACATATTGATATCTCGATGCTGCATGCCTGCCTGGCATTTATGTGGCCCGATGGCATGATGCATAGAACATTAAAAGGCGAGGGACAATTCACCATGTCGCCTGGCTCTGAATACTTCCAGACAGTTAACTTTAGTGACGGATCGATAGCCGTGGCTGCGCTGCAGGACGGTCACTGGGATGTCTTGCTGCGTTTACTGGGTTATCCCGAATTAGTGGGGACAGCGTTGCATGGATCTATCGCCTCACGTATGGCCAATATGGCTGAAGTAACAAAGATCTTTAAAAAGCCGCGGTTAGATATAGGCGTAGACAAAGCCCTTGCCGCCCTGCAGGCTGCTGATGTGCCCTGTGGACCCTGTGTAAAACGAGATGCCCTAGAGGACGTTGCACAGATAGAGGCTATAGGCGCGCTAGAAACCTATATCACTGAGGCAATGGGTAAATTAACGGTACCCACACCACCTGTGCATTTTGATGGTGCCCCCACTTCCCATGCCGAGCCCAGCCCATTATTGGGTGAACACAGTCGCGACGTTTTAACGGAACTGGGTTGGCACAATGACACTATAGACGCGTTGATTGTTGCGGGCAGCGTAGCCGAAACGCAATTGCCAAAGCTCCAATGATCCTCAAAACGGCCCTCAGACAGAGACTACCCGCTAAATTGCTTTTTAGTCTGGCGCTGTTGACTGTCCTATTATTTGGTCCAATGTTGAATGCCAGTAAGGCCCATGCCGATGAATTTTCTCTAGCCGACCAGTGTCCCCCCAGTTTTGCGTTAGACAGGGATAATAGATGTCGTATGCGCAACCTTTACCAACTCTATGATTCATTGCAGGAGCGGGGGCTGGGTGGTCTAAAAACAGCCCTGCCGAAACACCGCGACGGCTTTAGTCCGCAACAGATAGATCTAGGCCGCTTACTATTTTTTGATCCCGTACTGTCCGCGGATAAAAATCTTTCCTGTGGTAATTGTCACAATCCGAACCTTGGCTTTAGCGATGGTATGGCGCGCAGTATTGGCGCCAAGGGACAGGTCAATGAGCGCTCCGCGCCCACGTTATGGAATAGCGCATTTCTGAAGGTGTTTTTCTGGGATGCACGCGCCAATAGTCTTGAAGAGCAGGCCTTAGGGCCTCTGTTCGCAGAGCACGAAATGGCCAATACGCCACAGCAATTACTGGCTAGCCTAAAACAGATAGAGGTCTATCCGGCGCTGTTTGATCAGGCCTTTGGAGATTCGGGCGATAGCCTCGTGATCGATAATATAGTGACCGCCCTAACCGCCTTTCAAAGCTCATTAATCTCACTGAATAGCCCCTATGACCGCTATGCCCACGGCGACTCTAAGGCCCTGAATGAGGACCAGCTGTTGGGTCTCAATGTGTTTCGCTCTTTTGTTGCGCGCTGCTCTCAATGCCATATGCCACCGCTCTTTACCAATCAGCAGATAGCCGTCATAGGCACACCGGAACCTACGGGGTTAGCAAGGGACATCGGCGCTGAAAAGACCTTTTCCTCACGTCAACTAAAAGGCGGTTTTAAGGTGCCAACTCTACGTAATATAGCCCTCACAGCGCCTTATATGCACAGCGGACGATTTGCTACCCTGCGTGAAGCCGCAGAGTTTTATAACAAAGGTCGCGGCCACGCTGTGCCAGAGGGAGAAAATTTGTTGCTGCACTGGCATATCTCCGAGCCCAACCTCACGGACACTGAACTGGATCGATTGGTAGATTTTATGGGAGCCTTAACCGATGAGCAATTTATGCCGAACATTCCCCAGCGCGTGCCGTCAGGATTACTTAACAATACAACCAATGGCGGCCTAGTGATTGCCGCAGGAGAACAGCCATGAACAGTAAATTTCGAATCGTCCTGATTATCCTTATTTTTGCCGGAGGTTGGATACTGGGAAGTAATCAAAATGTTGCGCCTACTATTACCAACTCGGCGGGCGGAGCAAGTTACAGTGGTGGCTATCAGGCCCCCTCAATCAGTGGCGACATCGGCGCGGTGCCGCGGCGACCTAATGAGGGTCAGGTCCACATAGTTAATCCCGGAGATTCAATACAGGCGGCCGTCGAAATAGCCCAACCCGGTGACAGTATTCAGGTGATGCCGGGTACCTATTCAGAGACCGTCTATATCGACAAAGATGATATCCATCTGCGTGGGGTTATTCAGACAGGTCAGCGGGCAACCCTCGATGGTTTAGGCAAGCTTAACGACGCCATTCTCTATTCAGGCAACAATATTATTATTGAAAACTTTCGCATTACCCAATACAAAGGTAATGGCATCATGGGTCAGGCGGGTAACAATTTTGAGATTCGCAATAATGTCATAGTGGACACGGGTATTTATGGGATTTTCCCGCAGCTAGGAACTAATGGCTTGATTGAGCACAATGTCGTGTCTGGCATTGAAGATGCCGCTATTTATATAGGTATGAGTGACAATATTCATGTGGCCTACAATGAGGTATTCGACAGCGTTGCCGGTATCGAAATAGAAAACAGTCGCCATGCCGTGGTAGAACACAACAATGCCCATCACAATACCGGCGGTATTCTTGCCTTTGTAACACCCGGCCTACCCATCAAAACGACCGAAGATGTGATTATTCGGAACAACTTTGTCCTAAGTAACAATACCCCAAACTTCGGAGCGCCGGGTTCGATTGTCTCTGGAATTCCTGCTGGAACTGGCATTCTAGTGATGGCTGCAGACGATGTAATTATTGAAGGTAATATCATTTCCAATAATAAAACCGCCGGGATCATTATCAATGACCATAGCTATGCCAGTACTATTACCATGGATGAGGACTCAGATCCCAATGCCGACCGCACCATGATTCTCGATAATGTCATGCTTAATAATGGTTATGACACCATCCCACAGGTCACGGCCCTAGCTTTAACTGAATTGCATACCGGCCCTATTGATATAGTCCATGCTGGACCCAGTAATGGCAGCTGTATTATTAATCGCCATCGATATCGCGCTGTTGGCATCGGCAACTACACCGAATGCGACTTTACCAATACTGACAGTATTGATTCTTATTTATTGGTCGGCGGAGCCAAACCTAGAATCATTAAGCCGTCCGAGCGCGGCGAGATTGCCTACCTCGGGGTCTGCACCGGCTGCCACAGTTATACCGGTCGCCTTATTGGCCCTTCGGTACAGGTGATTCAAGCCATGTATGCTGGTAACCCCCAGGGGCTGGTGGACTATATTAATGCGCCGATCAAAAAACGTGACAATTTCCCCGCTATGCCAGCGCAAAATTATTTGGATGCAGAAACACAAATGGCCGTGGCCAACTACATTTTAGCTGTTGAGAATTAAAACAGGTCATTAACGGGATCATTAAGGGTCGCGCTCAACCCTTGTACCAACTGGGCGCATCCCATTGTGGCTGCGCAGTGTCGCTAATACAACGGCCCCAACAGCTTCATTAGCGCCTGCGCGGCGGATGATGGCGCATGACGTCTTCGGGTAAAGACGCCAACTTCCCGCTCGATACCAGGCCCGCTAATAGGCCGACAGACCGCGCCCAGACTGCGCATTTGCCCAGCGCAGAGCGCCGGAACTAACGCGACACCTAGCCCCGCCGAGACCATAGCGCCAACCGTCGTCAACTGATGGGCCTCAAAAATCTTTGGTGGTTGCAGCCTAGCCTTAATAATTAATTCATCGGTCCATTGACGGGTACTAGAGCCCCGATTTAATGTCACTAATGTCCCACTGAGTAAATCTTTGAGACGCAACTGAGGCTTTACAATCAACCTGTGGTCGGGCGGCAGTAAGGCTATAAACCGATCGCTAAACATTGGTTGGAAGTCGACACCGTCGAGCGTGTTGGGCCTAAAAGTGATGCCTAGTTCTGCGCGTCCAGACTGCACCGACTCAATCACCTCCTCCATTACCACGTCAAGAATGGTTACGGCAATATTGGGAAAGTGCTGCCCATACTCGGCTAACACCGAGGGCAAACAATTACTCGCATAAGAGGGCATAGCAGCGACGCTGATCTTGCCCCGCTGCAAAGTAAACAGTTGTCGCAGATCCTCTAGGCCTTCGGACCAATCGCCTAACAACCGCTTAGCGACGGGTAAAAACTGGCGCCCTTCAGGCGTTAGTACAACCGAACGGGTGGATCGAGAAAATAACAGCCCACCCGTTGCCTCCTCCAGCTTGCGGATTGATACGCTTAGAGCCGGCTGCGATAGATGCAGCTGCTCACAGGCCTCGGCAAAGCTTCCGGTATGGGCTATAGCAACAAAGCCACGTAATTGTTTGACCGTCACATTCATAACTTAAAACTATTAATTAATGATTTAATACAACTTGTGTTAATTGTAACGATCACGCAGGCTACTGCAATAGCAAACTTCAAGAGTCTCTAACTATGTCCACATCACCCCTTTGGCAACCGAGCAGCACCCAGATTGAGTCCAGTAATATGCAGCGCTTCACTGAGCAGCTGAAAACCCATTTACAACTTGATTTTGCCAACTATGAGGAACTGCATCAATGGTCAGTAGACCGACCTGAACTGTTCTGGGCGCAGGTGTGGGACTTCACCGGAATTCAATCCTCGCGGCGTTGGGATACTGTGCTGACTGATGCGGATCAATTCCCTGGCGCCCAGTGGTTCAGTGGTGCAGCTTTAAATTTTGCCGAAAACTTGCTGCGTAACCGCAGCGATAAAACCGCACTAATCTCAAGACTAGAAAACGGGACTAGAACCACCACAAGCTATAGAGAGCTCTACCAAAAGGTGGCCGAGTGCGCCGCCGCACTGCGTAATCTCGGTGTTGTCTCCGGTGATCGCGTCGCTGGTTTTATGCCCAACGTGCCAGAAACCATTGTCGCCATGTTAGCCACAGCGAGCATCGGCGCAATCTGGTCATCCTGCTCACCCGACTTTGGTATCAATGGTGTCATGGATCGGTTTGGCCAAATTGAACCGGTCGTGCTATTTGCCTGTGATGGCTACTTTTATAATGGTAAGACTGTTGATTCACTGCCAAGACTAGCGGAAATCTGCGATAAAATTGACAGTATCAAAACATTAGTAATTGTACCGATTGTCAGAGCTACACCAACAGTAGCTCTGATGCCCCAGGCGACGTTATGGTCAGATTTTCTGCTTACAGAAAATACGCCTGAACTAATCTTTGCGCAGCTGCCTTTCAACCATCCGCTCGTTATTATGTACTCCTCGGGGACCACGGGCGTGCCTAAATGCATTGTCCACAGCGCTGGTGGTTCTCTTCTGCAACACCTAAAAGAACAGCAGCTGCACACCGATTTGCAAAGCGATGACGTGCTTTTCTTTTATACCACCTGTGGCTGGATGATGTGGAACTGGTTGATTAGCGGACTGGCCTCACAAGCCACATTGGTGCTCTATGATGGCTCGCCCTTTTACCCCGACGCCAACGCCCTGATGGACATGGCTGAGAGGGAACAGATCAGTGTTTTTGGTGGTGGTGCAAAGTATATCAGCGCCTTAGAAAAGGCTGATGTGGTGCCACGTGAAAGCCATAAGTTGGATCGTCTCAAAACGATACTCTCCACTGGCTCACCGCTGTCACAAGAGAGCTTTCGCTATGTCTATCGGGACATTAAAAGCGATCTCTGTCTCGCCTCCATTTCCGGCGGTACCGATATTCTCTCCTGCTTTGTTTTAGGTAATCCGTCTCTACCGGTCTGGGAGGGCGAAATTCAGAGCTGTGGACTGGGCATGGCCGTAGAGATTTGGGATGACAGCGGTCAGGCCATAACGGAACAAAAAGGTGAATTGGTTTGCACTCAACCCTTTCCTAGCGCACCGATTTATTTTTGGAATGATCCAGACAACCAAAAATATCTTGCCGCCTATTTTGAAACCTACCCCGGCATTTGGGCTCAGGGTGATTATGCGGAGATAACCGCACATGGAGGGTTTATTATTCATGGCCGCTCAGACGCCGTGTTAAATCCGGGCGGCGTTAGAATCGGTACTGCAGAAATCTATCGTCAGGTAGAAAAACTCAATGAGATTGTCGACAGTATCTGTATCGGACAGGATTGGGATGATGATGTCCGGGTTGTACTCTTTGTCGTTTTGAGAGACGGTATTGAATTAGAGGAAACCCTTAAAAACCATATTCGAAAAACCATTAGAGCTGAAACCACACCGCGCCATGTCCCAGCTAAAATTATTGCCGTGCCCGCTATCCCGCGCACCATTAGCGGAAAAATAGTCGAACTTGCAGTGCGCAATATAGTGCATAATAAAGGCGTAAATAATGTGGATGCTATGGCCAATCCAGAGGCCCTGCATTTCTTTTCTAACCTTGCCGAGTTGCAAGAGTAAATCCGAACTTTCATCATTATAGGGATGTACTATGCCACGCCAGATTCTAGCCAATAAAAATATCCACCCTGCTATCCAACAGACTGTCATCAATAATCAGGCAGACATTATTGCAGAGGTGCAGGAGGCTATTAGTCAAAATCAGGTTGTGGTCGTTGGTATGGCACAAAATCCGGCACCGAAAAAAGCACGCAAAAAACTCGATGAACTGGGTATTGAGCATACGTACCTAGAGTACGGTAACTACTTTAATAACTGGTATCGCCGCAACGCCCTCAAGATGTGGACAGGCTGGCCATCATTTCCAATGATTTTTATCAACGGCATTCTCATTGGTGGGTCTAGTGACCTCACCGCTCTGATTGAAGCGGATAAACTGACTGGCCTGCTCAAGTAACCACTACGGCGGCAAATTACGCTGTAGATACCCTAGCATATTCACGCCCATAACTTTTCGAATCTGTGTTTCAGTGAGACCGGCTTTTAGCAGTTCATGGGTGACAGCCTGTAACTCACCGCCATCAAAGGCTGTGGTTACCGTACCATCGAAGTCAGAGCCCAATGCTACATGATCTTCGCCCACCAGATTGATCCCATAGATGATTGCCTGCGCAACCGTCGCAGGACTGGTGCCGCAAACGGCACTGTCCCAATAGCCCACGGCGATCAACCCCTCCTGCTCAGCGATGTCTCGCATCAGGGAATCACTGATATTACGAGGCGACAAACAGTGACCCTGAAAGCCGGTGTGACTAACGAGCAGCGGCCTGTCGGTTAGGGCTAACACCTCAGCAACTACCTTTTCCGATGAATGGGACACGTCTAGCATTATTCCCAACTCGGTCATCTTGACGACAGCCTCGCGGCCAAAGACAGTCAGACCGCCGCCACTAATACCATGCAATGAACCGCCCAATTTATTATCAAAAAAGTGTTGTAGACTCATCATACGAAAGCCCTTATCAAAGAGCCGCTGAATATTATCCAAATCACCCTCTAGCGCATGTGAACCCTCAGTACCTAGCAGAGCGCCAATGAAGTTTGAATTAATGGTTCGCCGTTGCACAAATTGTTGCAACTCAGATTGGGAGGTAATTAGCATTAAGTGATCGCTTTCGCGGGCAATTAGCTCATGCAATTTTTGCCCCTGATACAGAGCTCTTTCTGTCAGACTGCTCCAGGTGGAAATGGGCCAACGCTGAGCTATCGCTAACAATGTAATACTGTCTACGGCGTCCGCTTGATTGCTAATATTGTTGAGCCCCATCGGGGATTTAGTGACCGTGGTAAACATCTGTAGGCCGATATTGCCACGCTGCATTCGTGGAATATCCAGATGCCCATAGGACGTTTCTTTGTCTAGGTCTCTGTTCCAAAGCAAGCTATCCGCATGCCAGTCACCAATCAGTAGCGTTTTGTGTAACTGATTAGCCGGTTCGGATACTGAGTAAACCTGATGAGGTAGGACCACATTTTGGCTCTCATCGACGAGCCTCGGGGCAACGGTTAAAAAGATGACCAATCCAGCCAGAGCGAGTAGTACAAAAATTTGATATTTTTTCATAATGAATTACCAGGTATGAGCCACTAGCTTGCGGTTGCTGTGCCCCAGTAGTTGTAGCCGCCAAACTTCGGCGTACTGGGCAGATACATCTGTTCCATTGACTGAATCTCAAAACCGGCGGCAAGGAGAAGTGCAGGGATATCGCGATTTAGGTGGCAGCCACCGGCGATCTTTCCCCAGTAGGGATCAATACGGCGCTGCCATTTTCTGACATTGGCGTCTGGGGCCAAACCATGCTCACAGAATATCAGCTTGCCGCCCGGCTTTAAAACACGCCGCATCTCTCTATTTGCGGACAGCGCATCAGGAATAGTACACATAGTATAGGTAATCAAAACCGTATCAACCTCGTCATCTGGTAAGGGAATTGACTCAGCGCCACCTAAAATAAATTCGACATCTAGACCTTTATTTTCGGCTACTTTTCTAGCCATAGCATTGAGTTCTTCCGAGGGGTCTAAACCAATAATCTTACGCACCTTAACTGGATCGTAAAACGGTAGATTCAGTCCAGAACCTATACCCACTTCCAATACCACGCCTTCGGCCATAGGAACCACTTTATTGCGCTGGTACTGAATAGGCTTTGACCCACAGGCGCAGTTTAGAAAGCTCGGTAAGATATATTTATCATAAAAATTCACGCATTTTCTCCTGGGGGAAAGACCAGTTGGGACATGATCATCGCTGTATTTGTCAGAAGAGGCAACTACTGTGGCTTATCCACTATTTCTCTGTGGAAATAATGGCGCTACTTTGGTAGCGACCAGACCATGCCAATTGAGGATAGCTTTAGGGAATAAATAAGACATACTATCGCCTTAAAGAAGGGCTATAGCGGCTGTTCTAGGGCGCTTTTATTGATCAGCCCCGCCAGCCTGTTATGGCCTTGACGAGCCGCCAGTCAGGCACCTCTTTCGATTAAGCTGCAATATTTTAGCTGGGGCCGCTGTCAACGAAGACTGCCCAGCGCTGGTTTCATCACACGACCAAAGGTAGAGTGCAGTGAGCTGATCTCGCTGGCCGAAATGCTTGACTGTGATAAAGGGGCAATTGGACAGCGCCCCGTTTCTATATACGTTAGGGCCGCGGCTAATTGTTTCTCTTGGCTCTCGCCCAGACTATGAGTTAGGTCATCGCCAACCAGACATCCTGTGACATTCGCACCCGAGAAGTCGGCTGAAACTACCGGTACAAAACCGTCGCTAAAATCACCAAAGCCAGTCGCGTTGGCACCTTTGAACTGGATGGTAAAATAGGTAGTGCCACAGTTATCTTGGCTGTAGAAACCATAGGGTTTACCCCGGGTGGTATCGCCGATCAGAATGACCTCCATGCCAATGCCGCGCAGTCCATTGATCACTGCCTCGCTGGCCGAGGCCGTTCCATTGCTACTGAGAATAAATACTCTCTGCAGCGTTAGAGCCGGCAGCGGCTGCCCCGCCTGCAGAAGAAAGCCTCCTGTAGTACTCGCAAAAAGCGTTGGCGATAACGCGGATCCAGTAATGGGATTTCGTGATGGATACTTGTCATTAAAAGTGATTTCATCAAACACTTGGCCGGCAGAAGTCGGGCCCGCAATCATATAGCCTAACTTGGCGGCTAAATCGAGATAGCCGCCGCCGTTGTAACGCAGATCTAGTACCAGCTCATCAATGCCCTGGGTATTAAACTGATTAACGGCATCAATCAGTTGCTCCTCAGCTGTCTGGATAAATTCATTAAAGGTGATGTAGCCTACCTTGCTGCCATTGACCATTATAGTAGTCAAGTTTTGTACTGGAGCAGAGGTCACCAGGGCACTGACCATCGTAATAGTGCGGGATTCCGTGGCACCGGCATCCTTAACCACAAACTGATGCGACTCCCCAGCTGAAGCGGGAAAGAGGCCTGCGTTGAGCACAGTGGAGTCGCCGTCGGTGACAGCCTCACCGTCAACAGAAATAATACTGGCGCCACGGCTCAGGTTATTGTCATCAGCGGGACTGCTCGGCTGGTTGTAGGCAACAATGATGCTACGCGGCGGGTCATTGGTAACCAGTGCGAACTCTGCTCCGTATCCAGCACGAATACCCGACTGAGCCAGTAGCTCCCACTCTTGTGTGTCATAGGTGAAATGAAATTGATCTTTCTTATTTCCCGATGAGGTCAACGCGGTGGTTTTCATCAGGTCAAAATAGTCTGCCGTATTATTAATTGAACCCGGGTCAACATCTGCGATCTCGGCATACCAAAGGTAGGTATCGTTGCTGTAAGACCGCAGCCAGAAATTTTCATCGGTGGTAGTGCCCGGCCGATCAGCATAGCCGCCGGTAGATCGAGGATTGGCACATAAATCCTTATATTGGCTCGACGCATTAAACTGGTTGGCTACCCAGCCTGATACACTAACGATTGGCCAAACAGGCTTAGGCGAAGATCCACCGCCTCCGCCACAACTCGCCAGCAACAGCAAAAGCCCTGCCGCCAGACAACGTCGTATGAGAACTTGCCTGCCGTTCGAGCCACATTTTATTTTAGTCAACATCTCTTAATCTCGGCTAATGGTGGATTACTTGCAGCCACACCCCCAAATTTGGTTCAGAAATAAGGGTAGCTATGCGGCCTATAAACATTCCCATAACTGTAGTCCACCATCAGCCAATATGCCAATTGCAGAACTAAATCCCTACAAACTGATCGGAGACTAGGTCGTAGCAGGTGCTGTCCAAGCTGGCGACAATGGCTAGGTTGGACTGAATTTTGGGCAGTTCATAGCGGTAAAAAAACTGTGCAGCTGCCAATTTCCCCTGATAAAACGCAGAATCTGGCTGATGACCTTTGTCTAGCCCTACAGTGGCGGCAACCGCTTGTTTCAGCCACATCCATGCAATCACGACATGGCCCATAGCGTCGAGGAAAATCGTCGCATTGGCCAGCGCCAAAGACGAGTCGTCGGCTTCACTGACTGCTTTAATCGTGGCTTCAACCTGTGCCAAGGCATCGGATAACTGACCACAGTGACTCGCCAAACCCGCGAGGTCGGCAGCAGCATCCAGAGTGATCTGAATCTCATCACGCAAGACAGCCACGGCAGCGCCATTTTGCATCTGCGCTTTACGGCCCAAAATATCAAGGCCCTGAATGCCCCAAGTACCCTCATGAATATGATTGAGTCGATTATCTCTATAGAGTCGTTCAACAGGATACTCACGGGTATAGCCATAGCCACCTAACACCTGAATAGCCAGTTTATTGGCTTCCAGGCAAAACTCCGACGGCCATGACTTACAAATCGGTGTCAGCAGATCCAGTAACAGGTCTATACGCGCCACTGCGTCGCTGTCGGTGGCTAATTTCTTTTGGTCGATAAGCTGAGCGCTGTAGTAAATTAGTGTCTGTGCACCCTCGATAAAGGCCTTTTGGGTCATGAGCATACGTTTGATATCCGCGTGCTCGCTGATCATTACCTGCGCTTCTTCAGGATTGCGATTAACCAGAGGGCGGCCCTGCGGTCTATTGCGCGCATAGTCGAGTGAGTACAGATAGCCACCTAAACCCGACATAACCGCAGACATACCCACTGAAATACGTGCTTCATTCATCATGTGAAACATGTTGGCCAGCCCCTGATTGGCTTCACCAACCAGATAACCAATAGAATCTCCAGACTCGCCGAAATTCAGCAGACAGTTGGTCGCACCCCGACAGCCCATTTTATGGTTGAGGCCTGCCAGTGCGATATTATTACTATCGCCAAGACTGCCATCCTCATTGACCCGTATTTTCGGCACCAAAAATAACGATATGCCTTTGACGCCAGGCGGTGATCCTGGGATTTTCGCCAGCACCATATGAATAATATTATCAGTGATATCCTGCTCACCCCCAGATATCCACATTTTGGTACCTGTAATTTTATAGCTGCCATCATCCATCAGGTCCGCTTTGCTGCGAATATCGGCCAGCGAAGAGCCAGCCTGAGGCTCAGATAGGCACATAGTACCAAACCATTCGCCATCTACCAGCTTAGGTAGATACTGCTCCTTGAGCTTATCGGAGCCACACACATTAAGCATATTGGCCACACCCTGTGTCAGGAATAAATAGATATGGGCAGGATTGTTGGCGCAGACAAACATACCGTTAAGGGCCTGGTCGACAATACATGGCAACTGCATGCCACCCACATCGGCATCGTAAGCAGAGGTGCATAGTCCCGCTTCACGGTAGGCGTTGATGGCCTCTTTAAGCTCTGGAATAGTCTTCACTTTACCGTCGACAAACTGGGGTTCATTAGCATCCAACTTGGCAGCGCAGGGCAGAAACTGGTCCTCCGCGACAGACTGACAGAGATCCATCATCGCATCCACGGACTGTCGGTCATAATCGGCATAACGCTCCGATGTTAGAATCGTCTCAAGATCCAAAGTTTCATAAAGGACAAAATCAAGATCTCGACGGTTAACAATCATGGACATGGTAGCTCTCTCTTAACAAAAATGGATTTAATGATAGGGAGGGTATACCAACAACCTGCCTAATACTGTCGCTCAAGTGACAAATACCTCCAGAGGAATAGTCAACGGCATGGACCATCAAGGTGAAACGGAAAAAAGCGATTTACTGTTATGATTAAAAAGTATTGGTCTCTATACGCCGTGCGAGATGCGTTGCCATAATCTAGCGCACCTATGCCGCCATAATTAATGCTGTATATAGGCTAATTCATAGTACCAAGGGATGACGCTCTAAGCAGCCTCATTAGCGGCTGTGCTGAGAGGGCAAGATTTACTGCTCAGACTATAGGCACAGGGTTAGTAATAATGCCGTTAAAGGCCATTATCGGCGCGAGGCCGTTATTGGTGCCTATAATCGAACTACCGACTGTTGTGTTTGAATATAATTCAATAGTATGCTGTTAAAAACGAATGGCTAGTTAAAAGGAGTACGGCTCTATGCAATCAGTTTCTCATGACCCAGGCAAACTTGGCGATATTATTGTCAATCTTAAAGATGCGGAGTCTTACGAATTAGGCACAGGAACGCAAATTAAACTATTGCGGTATAGCGAAGAGACAGGAGATTGGGTTCTCTGGGTCAGTATGGCACCGGGGTCCACCTTTGCGCCGCATTGGCACCTCGGGCCAGGGCAGTATTTTGTCACTGAGGGAGAGCTAATCTATGACGTTGGCTCTGCACCTGCAGGTACCTATGGCTATGAACCCATCGGGTCTAGACATGCTGAGGCACGCTGCTCAGAGCAGACCGAATTTCTATTTATGGGACAGGGCGCGGTAGCCTACACGGAAGATGATGGGACAATCAAATTTATTATGAATCACGAGTTTTTACGAGATCTCGCCGCCGGTATTTCGCAGCCAGATATCTCCTAAGACTAGTATTACAGCCATCCAACGCCTTAGGAGGGAGAGCCCCATGATTGTAGACAGCAAACAACCGGCCATTTCGCGCTCAGCTTCGGGGAGGCATGAACCCGGTGTTCGCGGAGCTATGCTGGCCGATATCAATCAGATTGATTGGGTACCCTTAGGTGAGGGAGTCAAGTTCAAATTATTGCGTTACTGCGATGTGACTGGTGACTGGGTGTTATATGTTCAGCTACAACCGCATGTTAAGTTTGGCCGACATAAACATATAACGCCGGCCGAATTTTTTATCATGAAGGGAGAGTTACTTTTCGAGCGCGGATCAGCCAAGGCAGGTGTCTACGGTTATGAGGAGATTGGCGAAATTCATGAAGAGGCCTGTGGCGCCGTTGAGACTGAATTTCTATATTTTGGCCATGGCCCTGTCGCATTTATTAACGCGCAGGATGAACTATTGTTCATTGCTGACTTAGCTTTTTATAAAGATGCTTGGAATGGCAAACTAGCCGAAGATATTATCAGCTAGGGAGCTTTACCATCCAGAATATAGAGCCCGTAAATAGGTGGTCAGTGGACTGCCAAGTTTGTTACTCAGCGAGTCAGAAAACTGGGGTCTATGTGCTTTTCTGGCCATAAAAAGTGAATGCTAGTGCGCTTTACCTTCCACTGCCCGTCAATTTTCACGTAGGCCTCGTCGTAAAGTGCAAACCATAAAAAGGGATTTTCATCAGGCTTTCGATCGGTAGCGATGTCCAGTAGATAAACTGTTCCCTCAGCGGAATTTGGGCCGGTAATTTTGATTTGGTGATTGGTGTTGGAATGCATAGACCAAAATGGCTGGTCCAACGTCTCCTTAAACTCATAATTAAAACCAGCCGCAATCGCATCGATGCCCGACCAGTTACCATAGGGTCCAAACTCACATATGGCATCGTCGGCGAACAGTCCCACGAGCGAGGGCAACTGCCGACTATCCATAAAATGTGAGTACTGGAGGCGTAGATTTCGTATTTTTTCTATTTCTAGAAGCGCGCGCAACTCTCTAACTTCTTCTGTACTAAACTGTGCTGAATCATTCATTTTCAATCATCCTAAATAGCTAATGTGGACAGCCGAGACCCTCATAAATCATGTTACTGATTCTAATGGCCCCTCAGGCAAAACCCCCCATTCGTCTTAACTACTAACCCAACAGTGCGATTATCTAATCGGTCTTAAGTTTAAAGGCCACTACTGCGTCCCCCAAAACAGTCCCCATAGACACATGCCCTCCAGCAGGAATCACTACATATTGACTACCACTACTAGGCGAAACGAAGCTCATTGGCCCAGCTTGACCACCGGAGGGCAATGCACCGCGCCAGAGTTCCTCACCAGTTTCACTGTTAAAGGCTCGCAGGTAGTTGTCAATGGTACCGGCCACAAACGTGAGTCCACCGCGTGTCACTGCAGTCCCACCAATATTGAATACGCCGGTTGGAAATGCGAGGCCCAGTGGCGCATGACCATCTGTGGTTCCCAGAGGCCGCTCCCAGATAATCTTCCGAGTTTTTAGATCGACCGCGGTCAACTTACCCCAGGGTGGTTGGTGGCAGGGAAAGCCCAGGGGCGACAAAAATGCGTTACTAGAGATCCCATAGGGGGTACCCAATAGAGGCCAAAGAACACCTTTCCGTTTGGCCGCGCCTTCAGCCACGACTTCCTGAGCCTGAGTACCCCAAAGTACAGCACCCATTTGGTCTGTCTCTTCGCGACTGTACATGATTTGTAAAAAAGGCATGCCCGTGCTGTTAATCAACAAGAGTTGGCGCTCTGGATCTACCGATGCGCTACCCCAGTCGACCGCGCCAAAGTTACCTGGATCTTGAATCGTACCCTGCAAACTCTGTGGGGTAAAAAGACCCTCATAACGTCGTTTTTTAAATTCGATACGACACCAGAGTTGATCAAACATTGTGCTGCCCCACATCTTGGACTCACTTAGATCCTCAGGTGCGAAGCTTGGAAAGCCCACGGAAAAGGGCTGAGTCGGAGATAGCCACTCACCTTCGACCGGATTTTGCGGGACAGGTTTCTCTACCACTTCGGTTAATGGCTGGCCGGTACGTCGATCGAGAATAAATATATCGCCCCGCTTGGTCGGAAGTATCAGTGCGGGTGCAGTACTGCCATCATCTAGAGGAAAATCGACTAATACCGGCTGTGAGCCTGCATCATAATCCCAAATGTCATGATGGACAGTTTGAAAACTCCAGCTTACATTACCGGTAGCGGCCTCCAGCGCCACTACAGAGCTGGGATAGCGGTCCTGCTCCTCCGTTCTAAGACCGCCAAAAAAATCCGGAGGCACATTACCTGTGGGTAAATATACTAGCCCGAGCTCTTCATCGACACTCATAACTCCCCAGACATTGGCTGTATTCGCAGGGTAGCTCTCACCCTCTTTCAAGGGCGCATGGGCAACGTCCTGAAGCACATCCCAGGCCCATACCAAAGCACCTGTGTGGACGTTATAGGCCCTCACTACGCCGGGCGGTTGATTGGTAGACTGGTTATCCATTATAAAAGACCCGACCACCGCAATATCACCAATGACCGCTGGCGGAGAACTGACAAAATGGTGCCCGGTCATTACGTCACCAAGCCCTTCGGATAGATCAACTTCCCCATTAATCCCAAATTCAGAGCATCGCGCACCGGTTTTACTGTCTAATGCTATCAAGCGGTCATCAACAGTACCCATCAATAGCCGGCTGGCACAAAAGTCAGTGGATTCGACAGTTTGGTGGTAAGCAAGGCCTCTGCAGACAAAAAATGGAACCTTTTCCCGATTGACCTGAGGATCATGTAACCAATTTTGTGCACCGGTGTCGCCATTGAGGCTAAATACACGATTGCTAGGAGAGCAAAAAAACAGATCGCCTCCAATCTCGATGGGAGTCGACTGAAACGTCATGGCAGTCGCTGCATCCTCCTCTGTGTGAAACGTCCAAGCAACCTGAAGATCAGCAACATTATCGCGGTTAATTTGCTCAGCTGAACTGTAGCTATCGCCACCCGCTGAAGCACCATAATGAGTCCATTTCGGGTCATCAGCCTCCCCCTCAAGGGCATAACCAGCCGCTGTCGCTGGCACGAACTGGGCGTTGCCTAAGGCTACCAAAAGGATCAGCGCCATGGCACCAAAAATCACCGGGGTGGCCAGCCAAGCACGCGAGCTTAACTGCAGGTGCTGTTTAATATGAGGGATCAAAAAACCCAGTAATATCCCAAAAGGTACTGCCACCCTAGGCAAGAGGGCCCAGAGATCGAGACCGCTTTCAGTAACAGCCCAAACCAGCGTCAGTAAAGCGAATAAACAGTAAAGCCAGTACCCAGCAATGTCGCCACGCCAAACCCAACGGCCGCTAACAATAAAGACTAGGCCCGCTGCTAGATAGTAGATCGACCCCCCCAACAAGATTAACTGTACGCCACCGACGGTAATAATACCGCCTACTGTGATTAAAATAAGTGCCATCAAGCTGGCAGTAATATTACTTGTCAGAGCGCGATAGAGTTTGGAGAGAAAATCATTGCTATCTGGCATTTACATACCCTTTTTAATTATTAGTTGAATAGAATTCAAACTATACATTATTTACATTCGACAACAAACAGGATGTTTTTATCAGTACTAGGTAATGGCTATGTGACGCACATTGCGTCCATACTCATAAAAAACTGTGGCCTAGCCTCTGAGCCGAACTAGGAATAGCCAGTTGGTCCGCTTATAGATGTAGGTTCGGGCACGCTTTTATTGCCGGCGACAAGGTCTATCTCGAAAATCCGTCTGCCTGCAAAACATATGCCGGATTTAAACCCGCCAGCCCCTCGCGCACGGCGTCGTCGGGATCACCCATTACAATTAGATTAACAGGGGTCACTGCAGCCATAAAACGCTCGGCAAAGCCTCCGAATGACTGTAGGTGAACCATGGTCGCTGCGGAGTCTGAATAACGTTCGTTTATTTGGCAGATGCTCTGGTCTTCGTTAAAATACCACTCATAAATTAACGTGTTGGGCTCATGTTTAGTCGCCGCCACCATTTCGTTCATAAGGGTCTTAAACGTCTCTAACTGCCCGGCATTGACGGACACTTCGAACAACCAATGGACTGTACTTGCCATGTTCTTTCTCCTATTATTTTATCGTTAGTTGACCATACTGATATCTTTGGGATGCTTAGCCCGCTTGTATACTGCCTATGATATCGCCTTTTCGGACGACGGCATCTACGCCTGCAACAATGTTTAAGATGCCACTAGCAGGGGCCAGCATTTCATACTGCACCTTGGCCGCCATAATCTCGACCATCAATGCGCCCTTCATAATCTGCTCGCCTGCGTTGACGAACCAAACTGTAATCACAGCCTCGGCATCATCATCCAATACGTCATCAGAAATTATAATATCCATGATCTATTCCAGTACTAATTAATTATTATAATGAGACAGTCACATTGCATCATAGGCAGCAACGATTTTTTCAGCATTGGGCAGACAAAACTGCTCCATTGGTCGCGCAAATGGTATCGGCACATCAGGGTAGGCAACACGCTTAGGGGCCGCGCGCAGGATACTGTAATCATGCTCAACCACAGAGGTGATAATCTCGCCTGAGACGCCATAACTCTGGTAGTCTTCGTCGACAACAATCAGTCGGCCAGTCTTTCTGACAGAGTTAATCACGGTGTCTCTATCAAGTGGCACTAATGATCGCAGGTCTATTACCTCCGCACTAACTCCACGTGCCGCCAACTGATCAGCGGCTCGTAAGCCGTTATGTACGCCCATGGCTAAACCGACGATGGTGACATCAGTTCCTTCGCGGACGACCTTGGCCTTGCCTATTTCAATCTCGTAGGATGCCTCGGGGGTGTCCACTGTCGCGCCGGCCTCAGTACCAAGCCATCCCATTCCCTGTAGCCCTTTGTGATACATAAAAATAACCGGACTATCATCGCGGATAGCGGCAGTCATCAAGCCCTTAGCATCGTAAGCATTTGAGGGTGCGACCACCTTCATTCCGGGTAGATGCGCAAACGTACCGTACAGGCACTGGGAGTGCTGGCCTCCATCGGAATAACCACCACCAGTTGACGTCATGATCACCATAGGTACCTTGACGTTGCCACCAGAAAAATAATTGTTTTTTGCCATATTGTTATAGATAGCATCGAAACAAACACCAAAAAAGTCGACAAACATCAACTCCACGATCGGCCGCATACCGTCTTGTGCGGCACCGACACCAGCGCCAATAAAGGCGGTTTCTGAGATCGGGGTGTCACGTATGCGCTCACTGCCAAATTCTTCAAGTAGCCCGCGGGTGTTACCAAAAACACCTCCCAGCGCGCCAATATCCTCGCCCATCACAAATACTTTGGGATCCTGCTGCATTTCCTGTTGTACTGCCTCAGCCATCGCTCGAGCGATCGTCAGACGTCTTGGATTAGTATCGTTCATAATGCCCTCCTCAGGCGAATACGTGTGTCAGCGCGTCTTCAACAGGTGCATAATCGCTGTCTTGCGCGAAGCTGATTGCCTCAGCCACCTCAGACTCGGCTGAAGCCTCTAGTTCGTCTAGCTGTGTCGATGTAACACCCTCACTTTGCAAGAGCGCTCTAAAGGAAGGAATCGGATCACGGCTGCCCAATGATTCCTTCTCTCCCTCTGGCCTATAGGCCTCTGCATCGCCCATAAAATGTCCGGCAAGACGGAAGGTTTCAATTTCAATCAATGAGGGACCGCCACCGGCACGGGCTCGCGCAATTGCCTCTCCAGCAATATCATAAATGGCAATAGGATCATTATTTTCGATATAGTATCCGGGCATGTCGTAGGCCGCCGCGCGCACATCATTGCGCGCCACTGCAGTGGAATCCTTTTTAGAAACCGATATGCCCCAGGCGTTGTCCTCGACCACAAATATTACTGGCAAGTTCCAGACCGCTGCCAAGTTAAGACTCTCATGGAACGCGCCCTGATTAACCGCACCCTCACCGATAAAAGACACCGCAACGCCGGGCTTATTTTGCATCTTACGGGACAGCGCTGCGCCGCAGGCTGGCCCCATGCCCTGAGCAATAATGCCCGAACAGGCAAAATTTACCGCGGGATCAAAAAGATGCATATGCCCCCCCCGGCCGCCACTCAACCCGGTGGCTTTACCAAAAATTTCTGCCGTCATGCGCTTGAGGTCAACGCCTTTGGCAATTGCCTGATGGTGCGGCCGATGGGTTGCCGTCACGACATCTTCTGCATTCAAATGCGCGCAGACACCCACTGCAACCGGCTCTTGCCCATTAGATAGATGCATTTCACCCGGAATAGGGCCGTTGGCCATATTAAATGCGGGCGTTTTTCCCTCGAGGTATATTTTCTCTATAGTTTCTTCAAAACGTCGGCTGAGAAACATAGCCTTGTACATCCATAATTTTGTTTCATCTGGAACTGCCATAAGATGTTCGCCCCTATTCGCCTTAATGTTTTTAGATTTACTCGCAGACTATCACTGGCCTTCAGAAAGCACAGTTGGCTTAATAGTCCCCATAATTTGATTATAAATACCGTCCGGATCCTCAAATATTACAAACCCAAAGGTAGATGCGGCGCCTTCACAACAGGGCGCAATTGGCGACAAGAACTTAATGCCGCGGCTTTTCAACAAAGCCATATCCGCCTCAACATCGGTACTCGCCCAATTGATTCTATGCAGACCCAGATGAGTCAGTGGAGCGGGATAGGGAACGCCAATGCTTGCTGGCTTGATCCATTGGTTTAATTTTATCTTCGCACCATCGACGCGATGGGACATATTTTGGGTGATCCTGACGACCTCGGAGCCGAGCCCTAACGCTTCGGCCAGAGGATCGTCGACAGACTCTGTCCCATCTCCCAATGGAGCCCCTTGCGCCTGAAATCCAAGCATCTCGTAGAACCGTTTTGAACAGGCCACATCGCTAACGTTAATACTGAGGTAGTCAACACTCTCTTCAGCGTTGCCAGGCTCTTTTTCGGCGGGTTGACGGAATTTAACAAAGGTGCCGTCTGGATCACGAACCATCGCCACTGAATCCCCCGACGCTTCGGTCACAGGACCGGCGATCATGGTCGCACCCGCCTTAGTCAGTTGTATTAAATGCTCATCGAGGTTTCGAGTCTTTAGCGAGAAGTAGTTCATACCCATATGATTGATAGATGCGTAAGGAGGATCTAAACGCTCAGGATCTTTCCATTGAATAATATCGATCATACGTCCGGTAGGCACCGTTAAATCGGTCCCGCCCTCCGGAAGCTTGCCTAGATGGATCAGTTCAGCGTGCATGCGGTAGAGTTTGTCGATGCCAACTCCATTAGAAACCTCTATAGTATTGGTCTCAGGAAAGGGTCCAATTTGATCGGTAAACCCTGCGGCTCGATAGAACTCTCGCGAACGCGGGTACTCGCGAACATTGACATTAAAATGAATTAAACCGGTGATGTGCAACTGATCCGCTGTAGGTAGGTCGTGGGTGTTACATGCCGACTGCGCGACCCCTGGCATCATGGACAGTAGTGCCGCGAACGCCACTATTAATGCTTTGGATTGAGTGGTGGTGGAGTGCATAGATAATCCTCTAGATCGCGCCGCAGACCCAAAGATTGGCCAGCCTATTACGCATATTCGTTATTACGATAGTAACATGACTGGTTTTTAATAAATTGGTCATTCACTTCATTTTTACATATTAGACTCCCTCCAATGTTTTTGCAAACGTTTTTACGCGGCCAACTCTTGGTTGGCGCCAGTTTTTCTTGTTGTTGCAGAATCTGGCGCAGAGTGGCGGCTGAACGAGCCGTGCTGCAGGTCAAAATAGTTTATGCATTGGGTTAAATGCAACGCAATCGCCACAGCCTAACATGGGATCTGCCTGCAGGATCATGGACGATGAGTGTGACTCAAAGCCATGGGCTCTTAGGTTTTATAAGTCAGGATTTAGATTGCGCTGATAGTCCGCGCGACCCGACTCAAAGAGGTACTAGGACAATAGCTGTCAGTCTAGACAGCAGAAATGATGCTGGCAGCCCAAGGCTGCTAGCTTGCGACAGCAGCCCTCAAGTAGCGGTATTTAACATACCAGCAAAGCCCGCGCGGAAAAACCTCTTCACAGACTCAATGACCAGCTCAATATCACTTGAATTACAATGACCCTCTGACTGGTGGTCGGCCAAATGCGTGTCCAAAAGCAAATTAATATTTGCTGTTTGTAAAAAGTAAAACCCCCAATGAATCGAAACATCGTCTGCCTCGGGAAGACTTCGCTTGAACTCTGCAAAGAAGGCCTCGTTAACCGAATCATACTGAAAAAACTTCTTAGCGTACTCACTGGATGCCGATTCACTGGCTAGATGCGCAAGCAACCGGACATAGTTGCGCCAGCCAGGACCAGAGTTATGATGACGCTCTAGGCAGGGTCGCATATAGGCCTCGATCAGCACACCGATCGGGACAGGCTCTTCATGGGCCGCAACCGCACGCCCAAGTGAGGCCAGCATATATTCCATATGTTCTTCGGCTCGACGATCGACCACGGCCTGGAGAACATCATCTTTAGTACCAAAATGATAATAGCAAAGTGAGATACGTGACCCAGATAGAGCTGTAATATCTCGCATCGAGGTGCCATAAAATCCCCATTCAGAAAACAGCTGCTCAGCGGCATCAAGGATACCCTTCTTGGTCTCCAATGATCGTTTTTGGGACACTTTTACGTTGGCGGCCGGCTTTGAGGACATAATAGATAGCTCTGCAGTGGAATAAAAAGAGCACACTGACAATTACATCTGAGCGCGCGATTTTGAGCGATTATTATAACCTAAACGGCTAAACTTGGGCAACGCCCATAGTCATAACCTATGCGCAACCTTAATGTTGACGTCAACATTAGCGTGCCAGAAAAGCTAATAATATGTACTATAACTACCACGCTGATGGATCAGCACGAATCATTGCTTACTATTTAATTAAGCATCATTTAGACCCGAACACGGTCTAGCCTCAAGGTAAATAATTTATTTTGAGCTGATCCTAAATCGGATTGATACCACCAATGACAAACCCGCACTAAAATCATTGTGGCTGAAAACAGTAGACTGTTAGACTGCCATTACGTCGAGGTCAGACTTGATGACTTATCAAGCTTGCCATTCTTAATGGATTGCACTTAAAAATTAAAGGCTAATACATGACAATTAAAAAGCTATTGCTGATCTTGCTAATAGTTTGCGTCCCATCGGCACAGGCTTCAGAGATTCGGTCCACAGCGCCAAGAAATGTGGGTATGTCGGCCGAGAGACTTGAGCGCATTAACGAACTGATGCAAGAGTCTGTGGCCAATCAAACCATTGCCGGCAGCGTCACCCTAGTCGCCCGAAAGGGAAAGATTGTGCACTTTGAGGCGGCCGGTCTATTGGACGCAGACACCGGACAAGCGATGCAGAAAGACTCCTTGTTTCGTATCTACTCAATGACAAAACCGATTACCAGTGTCGCTGCTATGCTGTTATTTGAGCAGGGTAAATTTCAGCTGGATGATCCTATTGCTAAGTATTTGCCCGAATTTAAGGATGTTAAAGTGCTAGTCAATGACAGCCTTGTGGCAGCGGACCATGCACCAACTATTCGAGAACTGATGACCCATACCGCCGGCCTTAGTTATGGGATTTTTAGCAATACCGAAATAGATCGACGTTATCGAGAGACCCTATTTGGTGATTCTGACATGGTAGACGTCACTCAATTGAGCGGCGATGCTGCGCAAAATCATGTAACCAATCTCCATGAGATGTCTCAAGGCCTAGCCAAGATACCTCTGCGCTATCAGCCGGGATCTCAATGGGTATACAGCCTCTCAGTAGATATTTTGGGCCGCCTGATTGAGGTAATCTCGCAACGGCCACTGGATCAGTTTTTGCAAGAGCAGATCTTTGACCCGCTGCAGATGGGAGACACCTTTTTTGAAATACCTGAAGCAAAAATTTCACGGTTTGGCACTAATCACAGTATCGATAAAACGGGGAATCTTATAGTTATCGATCGGCCATCCTCAAGCCCCTTTAGTCGTTCAGTGTCACTATTCTCAGGCGGTGGCGGGCTAGTTAGTAGCACCATGGATTACTTGCGCTTCGCCCAGATGCTGCTTAATGGCGGTGAACTCGAGGGAGTTCGACTGCTGAGCCCAACCACAGTAGCGCTGATGCAGCGCAATCAACTGACTGAAACCAGCTCAAAAGGCTATGCCGATATTGCCAACGCAAGCGGGGATATTGGCTTCGGATTGGGGTTTGGTCTAATCACTGGGGAGCAAAAACTCTCGGCAACCGAAGTAGGCGCGTACAGCTGGGGTGGATTAGCGGGGACATTATTTTGGGTTGACCCAACTCATGAGCTGATTGCAATATTAATGATACAGCGAGTGTGGAGCCCAGAGGTCCTCAGATCTAGATTTCGAAACCTGACTTACCAAGCCATTACCGAGATGAACTAATTTAAGACCTAAACGGAACTGATCCTCACAATAAAAAGAGGCTGGCTCCGGGAGGGCACTAGAGCAACTTATAAAGCGCCGAGGAAAGTTGGTTGGCAGTTTTATACAGATTAGTCATGCCGTGTTGCTGGTTATTGAGAAAGGCAAATCCGAGACCCTTTTGCTTATCACCAAAGGTCATTTCACCACCAATGCCCGAATGGCCAAATCTTCCCTTGTCACTAGATATAGCTGTCATAGGTGAATCCACCATGTAGCCTAAACCAAACTTATAGGGTAACCCAAACAGCGAACCATCCGGCCCATGAGAGTGAATTTGGGTGGCAAAGGCGAGAGTCTCGGGCTTCAATAGATGATAATTATTCCGTCCGCCACCGTTGGTCAACACCCCATAAAAAGCCGCCAAACTTGCTGCCGTACCATGACCATTGGCCGCCGGTACTTCAGCCAAACGCCAGCTTGTCGAATTGACGGTATCAGCCGCCGTCAACACATTCGCAAACGCTATTTTATTATCGCCTACCACCAATGCTGCTCTCATAGCGCTGAGTGTCTTGGATAGTAAAAAGTCAGGGACATAGGCCAGAGCTGAAAGCAGGCTGGTAGAATTATCTTTAGTCATCATAATCATATCAGCGCAGCGATCCATATCCGATAGCGCCAGGCCAATCTTAAAATCAAGCGCCAACGGCTCGGCTATCTCATCCTTAAAATACTGGCCCACCGATCGCCCATCAATTCGCCTGATCAACTCACCGACCAACCAACCGAACGTTAAGGCATGGTAACTCTGTGATTCTCCTGGCGATCGATAAGGGGCCTGTTTGGCCAGCAACTCCGTAAACATTGACCAGTTCTGCCACTGACCTTCAGGTACCAGCTCTTGAAAGCCAAACATTGCCGCACGATGGCACAGCAAGTCATAGACCGTTGTGTTCTCTTTACCGTTACACCCGTACTCAGGCCAATAATTTGAGACAGGTTGGTAAATGTCTAAACGCCTCTCCTCGACAAGACGAGCAATGCAGGTCGCAACAATACCCTTGGTCACCGAAAAGACATTGACTAACGTATCCTCCTGCCAGAGCGTTGTCTTTGCGGCGTCCTGATAGCCACCCCAAAGATTGATAACCATTTCCCCACGGTGCTCTACCGCTAGGGTGGCCCCAACTTCATAACCAGACTCAACCGATCGTGTAAACAGATCTCCGACCTTTTTAAATCGAGGATCACAAAAACCGAAAACTAAATCACGAGACATTACCGACTCCAACTTAACACTATTAAGCTTGCACTATGATTCTGGCACACAGGGCCATTGATACCAAGGCAAAAATCCACTGCATATTCGAGACTAGGAAAAGGTCTACCCGCGGCCGTTAATCATAGGCGAGAGACTAACCCTTGATGGTAAGATAGCCACTGTTGATGCTCAACAGTTTAGGACAACCAATGACGTATTCACTTAACAGATTGATGCTGGCGACCGCACTTTTATGCTTAGCGGCCTGTGCCAATGGAGTAAAGAGCATGATTATTGACGTTAGAACGGTTGAGGAGTGGAAGGCGGGTCACCTAGCATCAGCGCAGCACTTGCAGCTAGAGCTACTGGCATCGAATATTAGCGAGCTGGCGACAGACAAAGATCAGCCTATCTATCTGTATTGCCGCAGCGGCAATAGATCAGGGCAGGCTAAGACAATACTGGAAGCTCTGGGGTACTCCCAGGTGACTAATGCCGGAGGACTTAGGGATGCCAGTGAATTGCTGGCTGAGCAGATTATTCAGTAGCTCCCAAGCACAACCCCCTTCGCTCTGTGCGGTCTAACTAAGGCGGTAGATGCAGGTGTACTTCTGCCGCTGCGGCTAATAAAAAAAGGGCCACCCGCTTGGGTGACCCTTTTTTACTACTGGAAGCGGCGGGGCATTATTTGTCCATTGCCCGCACTCCTTTTAACACCGCCATTACCGCGATAACGCGCTGAAGACTTTCATATTGCCGTCTCCTGCAATGCTGATACCTTATAAAAAGTGTGCGGTACCCTTTTATTAGAGCTCTAAGGTCAACGTAACACCGAATGTCCTTGGATCCTGATAATCAACAAGACCGACCACGCCGGCAGCGACGAAAGTGTTTGAGATATAGCGCTCATCCATAACATTCATAGCCCAGATCCCCAGCGACCAGTTTGATCCGGGAGCTGAAATATCAATATTGACGTCGACTAAATCGGTTGGCTGTATTTCAGATCTGAGAGAATTTACGATACTGCCCGTATATTTCTTCGACACATACTTGTATTGAACAGACGACTTTATCTCAAGCCCTGCGGTTCTAGCAATATATTGAAGGCCAACATTAGCCGTTGTTTCAGGAGCATTTTGCAATACCTGTCCGGCCAGATCGATTTCATCCGCACCATAGAGAAACTCCTTATATTCAGCATCAAGAAAACCCACGGACGCGTTAATTCTCAGGCTATCGTTTGGAACCCATAGCGCATCAATTTCCATACCCGATGTTTCAGCATTCGCCGCGTTCAGAATAGTATTTCCGTTGACAATGTTACCGAATGCATCCTCTGTAAAGTAAATATTGGCCAACTGCATGTCGTCATACTCATTAAAGAACGCCGCCGCATTGAGTCGCAATGTTCGATCGAATAATTCGGTTTTAATCCCGATTTCGTAGGTATCGACATACTCCTCATCGAACGGACCTGAGTCTTCGGGAATAACGATACGACCTACGAAGCCACCAGATTTAAAGCCTCGCGCATAGTAACCATAGAGCATAGAATCTTCATTGAGGTCATATTCGGCGCCTATTTTACCACCCACATTATTCCAAGACTCACTTTTAACAACAGGTACACTGCCGAGAAAAATCTCAAAGGGAGCAGGCGTCGAATTACGGCCCAACCCCTGTAAATGAGCAGGTATGCTTCTGGTATCGATAAAGTTGGATACGGTCGTATAAAAATCCTGATCCTCAGCTGTGTAGCGAAGACCCAGCTGCAATCTTAGGCGCTCGTTAACCGAAAAATAAGACTGCGCAAAGACGGAATAAGTCTCTGTACTGCCACCATACTCGGTGAGCTGACGGAACCCCGGCACCCAGCCAATACGAAAATCCTGAAAATGGTCATAGCTATAGTCGGCATAAAACCCACCGACCATTACAGTCAATGCGTCGGACAGCTCCATATTAAGCCTAATTTCCTGAGACAGCTGATCACCGCTAGTCAATCGTTCAGTATCGTCGATAAATGCGGGAGTGAAATCCTGATCGTTCACATCATGCAGCTCAAAATCTTTAAAACCGGTGATTGAGGTGATTTCACCCAACTCGGTGTCCCAAGACATTTGCAAGGTTGCCGAATAGGTATCCATGTCTGACACACCAGGCTCGTCACTAATGGCAGACAGATATTTATCGGGGGCTTTACAGCGTGCATTTGCCTGACAAGGCTGCTGATACATGGGCGCAAGGGACGAATTAGACTGACCGGGTGATGGGAAAATCGTACCCGGTGCCATATAGGTGATTTCACCCGGCAAACTGCCACTTACAGTGTCTTGACCACCGTCTCTATGGCGAACGACTGATGTGATGAGTCGGGCAGTAAACCCATCATCAGCATCATAGGCTAGCTGCCCTCGAATACCCGATCGGTCGCGACTACCCAAGCTGTCGCCGTCGACTATATTAGTCACATAGCCCTCTCGATTCTGGCTTGTGGCTGTTACTCTGGCAGCTAGGTTCTCGGTGACTGAGAAGTCCGCAGCTGCTTTGACCTCGACCAGATCATAATTACCCATGCCAATTTCTATTTTCGCACCGGACTCTCCACTTGGCGCGGTATTAACGACTTGAACCACACCGCCAGTAGCATTGGCTCCAAATAGTGTGCCCTGAGGGCCACGCAGCACCTCAACACGATCAATATCAAAGGTGTCTAAAAACGATGTCATATTAAAAAACTGAGGAACACCATCTTCCACAACAACCACGGTAGTACCACCGTTTGGATCTGGTTCAATTACGCCCATACCACGAATATTAAATGCAGATCCATGGGAAACGTTGGCAAAAGACTGTACCTGCATGTTCGGTATGTACCCCTGCAAAGCTTCCAATGTAGTCGCATGAATTTGATCCATTTGGTAACCGGATAATGCAGTCACAGAGATGGGCACCTCTTGAAGTGACTCGGCTCTTTTTTGCGCGGTAATAATCACTTCCTCTAGCGCCATTTTAGAGTCTTGCGCAAAACTCATTGACGGCAATAAAAAGCTTGAAAGAACCGCAGCCATTAATATGCGGCCTTCGCTAGATGATAATATTTTCATATCTTTCCCCAATAGCTAAAAAGCTAATTTAGTATTTAATTTAGACGCTCGTCCTAAAATAAGGCTCGAACGGTAAGGCGCTGTGTTCAGCATAATATAAATGGGTCGTTTTATCTATACTTTTACTTTAACTTTTAAACTGATCAATCGATTCATTTTTATGATGGACGCAAGACTTCGTTATTGCAAGCGTTTTTAAACGGCCACAAAGTGATAATTTAAAAGCAGTTTTATACAAAGCCCTAGACCTGCTCTTACCCGCGAGGAAATGACTGCTTAGATTCAGTAAAAATTTAAGCATTGCCAAGAGGTGCGATATCATTGTCGGGGTTTCGCCATCATTGGATTTCCCCTGCACTTAAAACTTTACCCGACAGTGTTGCGGCTGTTAACCCTGAGTAGTGGAAAACCCGACGGCCAGCTCGACTCTAGACTCCATGCAAATAGTCACTGAGCGCTCAAAACATGAGGGGATAAAGAGATTTTGTCAACATCTGCAACGATCCATAGCTCCGATCCATAGCTCGATTAATTGACCTGACCAGCGGTACCTGTCATGCGGGTGGAGTTGCGCGATCAATTGCCATCATTGCAGTTAAATAGTGCATCGCCAAGTAGCAGATATTACAGTGACCGGCTGCGCCGCCAGACAATAAAAAAGATGCCGGTAGCCATCTGCCATGCGGCGTATAAAAACATCGTCAACAGCACCATATCCGCCATTGGGTTTATTTCTCCTACCGCCACGGGGAATAGTGAGACTTTAAGCAGAAGGCCGAGATTGATATTCCTGACCACGACCTCCATCTCTATGGCGCTATTATCTGCTGATTTCAAACCAAAGACTTTGGTCAGCCACACCCCCATTAGGGTAAGACTGATAATAAAGCTAAATAGGACAGCAAGATCATCGACTGCAGCTTGGGTTACATCCAGTCTGCCAGCACCTAAAGACCCCAGGGCTATCATGACAATACCCAGCAGCGAACCTCTGACGCAGAGAGCTGAAAAGCGCTGAGCATAATGAGGAAAACGCTGTAAAATCCCCATACCCAAGGCTAGAGGCAAGAGTAGGCACAGGCCTATTTCGATAGCGACTTTCGTCGCAGGCATACTAAATTTATCCGTCATATAGTCAGAGATTAAGAAGTCTAGGATCATCGGCGTGGTGACGAGGCAGGCCACTGAAGTCAGGGCCGTAATACTGATGGATAACGGCACATTCCCGCGCGCCATAAACGTGAAGATATTGGACACCGTGCCGCCAGGGATCGCAGCGACAATGGCGATACCAATCACCATGCCTGGCGGCAATGTGGTCATTGTAATAAAGCCCAGAGCAATCAGAGGAACGACTACCAACTGCATTGCCAACCCGACCGTCACAGCCTTGGGATGGAGTAAAACTTTTTTAAAATCAGCGAGCTGGAGGCCAGCGCCCATGCCGAGCATCGCCAACACTAACTGCACTGCAGCAACCCAGTATTCGTATTCTAAGTAAAGTTGAATCATACTTTTTTCTTATTCGTCTATTTAAAGGCTCACTGCTTTAATTTTTTAATCAGCCGAGTTCAATTATACCAATGGTACTAACGCCGCAAAGGCTAGCTGTCCAATCAATTCTCCAGCGTCTGATTGAAAAATTTAACAATCTCTTCTGGACCAGAAATATCGCCTGCATTGGGCCCTATAATTCTTGGGAAATGATAAATTTTTGATGGTATAACATGCCCTGAACCCTGCAGCCGATAACGGCTTACAGCAACATTACTGGCGCCGCTCCAGTGTGTCGCAACGACAGAGGTGTTGGGCATGCCATCGGTCTGTGGATACTCAACAACCCGGTTAGGCGCAGCCACATCATAGCCCGCCAACTCAGCCCAGTATTGGGCTGTTTCGTCAGTGCTCAGCACTAGACCTCTACTGGCATCGCTACCCAACTTTACGGCACCCCCATAATAGGGATTAATCGTATCTGCGGTGCCATTAAAAATAGCCAGCGAAATGGGTATGCCCGACTTCTTGCAGTCCAGATTTGCATCGACTGGCAGATTGGCACTTAGAGCGGCAACTGCGCGGATCATCTGCGGCGCCTCGAGGGCGAGTTTGTAGGCCATATGACCACCATTAGAATGGCCCGTCACAAAAACATTACTCGGATCTATCTGATGGCGCTGAACAAACAGGTCAATTAACAAGCCTATATGCGCAACATCATCGATATCTAGCCTATTCGCTGAATAGCCTGCCGATGCTCGGCAATCGTTCCAATGGTTTTCAAAGCCATTAGCATAGACGGGAATGAACTGATTAGTCTCCGCAAGAACGTCGAACTCATAACCCGCCATTTGTCGAATCTGTTCGCCACTACTTCTGGAGCCATGTAATACGAATATCAACGCGGCACCCTCTTCAAGGGTTGATGGGAGATAATAGGAAAAGGTACGATCGATCGCGCCGCTTGATACCGTATTATTGGGCCTGTACTCGCCTGCCAGGTCTGGCTCTGAGGCTTTTGGCGTATAGGCATAGTACCAGTGCAGAGCCCCCCAAATGGTTAGCATCAGTAGTATGATGACCACAATCCATCGAATAATTTTCAATTTTTCCAAACCTTTAGTTTAATACATAGACGCCCTACTCTCGACCAGTAGACTCGACGCCCAAGAGCCTTGCTGTCGCTTTTAATTATTGTATCATCATAGTCACATTAACCACGCAGTGTGTGCGGCACCTGCCTGAGAGTTGGGCGGGATTTTTTTATCGGATAAAAGTTCGGCCCAACCGCAGTTATCTGTGGAAAACTGGCTAATGGATAGCGTCGCGGTAACCTGCAATTGTGCGGCTGTTCACGCTTCCGACTTGGTAATCGTAAGTGCTAGCCTTCCGTGGAACAGATGACAGTGGCGGTAGACAGCCGATAGTAGCGAGTAGCCCAGCCCATGCCCAATGATTCCAACGTTTTTCTTCAGTACTATTGCGTAAGTTTTTGGCAAGAGTGCTGACAAGATACCCTGTGCATAGCGCCGATTAAGCTATGGCTCGCTTACCGCAAAAAACATAGCCTGTGCATTGATATTTCCCAGCGCTGGCTTGCACTATTGAATAGCTTGATCTAGCCTACGACTGACATTAAAAATAATAGGCGGTTGAGCCTATTATCACTAAAATAGCGCTCCCGGCGACGATCCAACGATCATTACATGGTTAAATCTTAATACACAGATAGGGAGTATCAAGGGTTAATGCAGACGATTAAAAATCCCTGGCTTGGGCAAGATAATGCGCTGGGGTTTGACAATATTCCCCACCCAAGTGTTTCAGCTGAGCGGCCCATCGAATTATTAAAGCGATGTCCCGACGCAGCATCGACTCCGCTGCGTGATCTTGGTGCCTTTGCAACCGCCGGACAGGTATTTGTGAAAGACGAGCGCAGCCGCATGGGGCTTGGCAGCTTTAAAGCTCTCGGAGCCGCCTATGTAATAGCTCAGGCCGCACAGAAAAATAATCTGTCTGGGATAACCTATGTGGCCGCTAGTGCGGGCAATCACGGGCTATCGGTTGCCGCAGGCGCCAAGGTGTTCGGTGCTCAAGCCGTGATTTATCTTGCCGGCACAGTACCAGAGAGCTTTGCCGCCAAACTGCAAAACCTCGGCGCCTCTGTGGTGCGGGCGGGAGCAGATTACGCGGCGAGCATGCAGGCAGCACAAGCGGCTGCAGCAGACAAAGGCTGGATTCTCCTGTCCGATTCATCTTGGCCCGGCTATGTGGATATTCCATATCAGTTAATGGAGGGCTATTTGGTCATGGCGGCCGAGATCGTCGCACAAATACCCCAGCCACCGACCCATATTTTTTTACAAGCCGGCGTTGGCGGTCTTGCGGCTGCCGCCGCCGCCTATTTTCGCGTTCATTGGGGTAGCACCCCGAGCACCATCGTTGTCGAACCAGACATAGCCCCAGCGCTGTTCAAAAGTATCAAAGCTGGCCACTGCGTCACTACTGCTGGCGGAGTTTCAAACATGGGACGACTGGACTGCAAAGAGCCCTCACTAATTGCCCTCAAAGGGCTAGCTCGGGACGCGGATATATTTTGTTTGATCTCAGATGCGGTTGCCACAGCGGCTATGCCAATCTTAGATGCGGCAGACTTAGCAACTACTCCCTCAGGAGGAGCGGGCCTTGCCGCGCTACTTGCAGGGTTCGAAGGGATCGACAGCCACTCGAGGGTACTGTGCATACTCACCGAACAGCGAGTCAATTAACGCATATCATTACTCTAATTGTCTTCAAAACAGATTTTTTAAAACAGGGGGGTAATACAAAGAATACGGCAGCTGGGGGATTATTTTAGGAGTGTCTGCAATCCTCACAGCGACAGTGATTTTTAATAGCTCTGAAATCATCGCTGTTCAGGTCTGCGGCGAACGGCAGATAAAACCCTCCATTGGCATACCTAGCGTCTAGAATACGCTCTTAAACCGAGTCAATTAACCAGTGATCAAAACGGCGCTTCCACATCACCCATGCGCACAAACACAGATTTGATTTGCGAGTAATAGGTGATGGCATCTTTAGCATTTTCGCGCCCTACCCCCGACATTTTAACGCCACCAAAGGGCATTTCAACGGGCGCATCGTTATAGGAATTAATAAAGCAGGTACCCGCCTCTAGGGCATCGATTACGCGATGTGCTCGACTAAAATCAGCGGTAAAGACGCCAGCCGCTAAACCGAATTTGGTGGCATTGGCGCGGCCGATGACCTCGTCCTCATGCTCAAAGTCTAAAACGGCCATAACCGGACCAAAGATCTCTTCCTGTGCAATTGTCATGCTATCGGTCACGTTGGCAAAAACAGTCGGCTCGATATAGTAGCCGTTGCCTGCAATGCGACTGCCGCCAACCACCAGTCGCGCGCCTTGGGCTTTGCCCTGCTCAATATAATCCAGCACAATGTCGCGTTGACGCTGACTGACCATCGGCCCGATGGTCGTGGCCTCATCCAGTGGATCGCCAATAATGGCAAGACTGAGACGCTCCTTGAGCCGCGCTAAAAAAGCGTCCCTGATACCCTTTTGCACAAACACTCTTGTGCCGTTCGAACACACCTGTCCGGTGGAATAAAAGTTGGCCAAAATAGCGCCACTCACCGCATTTTCAAGGTTGGCATCATCAAAAATTAGCAGCGGTGATTTGCCACCGAGCTCCATGGTCACCTGCTTCATGCCCGCTGCCGCTGCCGCATAAACTTTACAGCCCGTCGCCACAGAACCCGTGAGAGAAACCTTGGCCACCCGAGTATCTGCAACCAGACTGGCTCCCACATCACCCAAGCCCTGGACAACATTAAAAAGCCCCGCAGGCAGTCCTGCTTCAAGTAATATTTCCGCGACCTTTAATGCACAGAGTGGTGTTGTTTCCGAGGGTTTAAATATCATTGCGTTGCCACAGGCTAAGGCAGGCGCGCCTTTCCAGCAGGAGATCTGCGTTGGATAATTCCAGGCACCGATCCCCACGCATACGCCCAGTGGGTCGCGTTTAGTATAGGCCCAGTTACCCTCGCTAAGAGGGATGTGGTCGCCGGTTAATGATCCGGCCAAACCACCAAAATACTCCAGCGCGTCGGCGGCGCTGGTGGCATCGACATAGAGAGTTTCAGACAGTGGCTTGCCGGTGTCGTAGGTCTCCAACACCGAGAGCCCATGATTGCGCCCGCGCATAATATCCGCAGCTCGGCGTAAAATACGTCCGCGCTCAGTACCTGATGTTTTGGCCCAGCCACGCTGCGCATTCTGCGCACTGACCAGCGCACGCTCAATGATTGCCGGAGTTGCTGAATACACACGCCCGACAATCTCGCCAGTCGCAGGGTAGATAACATCAATGGGAGTACCATCGGTATCTTCTATATAGACACCATCAATAAAGTGGCTCGCGGTAGGCTGTGTATCCATATTCTATTCTCGCACTTCGGGCAGTGGCTTTTAACAAATCGAATCACCAGCTTCACTGGTGATTAATTTTCGCCTGTCAGTATAACTGTGCAAGCTCTTTTATCAACAGACAGAGATCAAAATCTAGCGTCCCTAATAAGATCTCCACAGCACCCCATATTTGCACCTAAATAACTTTTACCACTGTGTGCCTTGCTCTATGCAAAGCGTTAACGTAGCCTAGGTTAGAGTCAAAAATAACAACAAATACCGTTTAGGTATCTCTAGGGAAACTCTATGACTGATCAAAAAATGCCGAGTAAAAGCTATAGGCGACTCGTGCTCGTACTGCTAACTATTGTCTACGGCTTTAACTTTATCGACCGACAGATTGTCGGTATTTTGGCACCTTTTATCCAACAGGATTTGGATCTGTCGAATACAGAGTTGGGGTTATTGATCGGCTTGGCATTTGCTGTTTTTTACACCCTGGTGGCAATCCCTATTGCCTGGTTGGCGGATAGGTATAACCGCGTCAACATCCTTTCTATCGCCCTCGCCGTATGGAGCGGATTTACCGCCTTAACAGGCCTGGCTGGCAATTTTATGCAAATTGGTTTGGCAAGGATGGGGGTTGGCATCGGTGAAGCTGGCGGCAGCCCACCATCTCACTCAATCATTTCTGATCTGTATCCCAAGGAGGAGCGCGCCGGTGCTCTGGGCGTTTATTCCATGGGTATACCACTGGGTATTATGGCCGCGTATTTTGCCACCGCCTCGCTGATGGGGGCGTCAGGTGAGGATGTTGATTGGCGTCGTATCTTTGTATTTCTCGGTATCACTGGTGTCGCCTTAGCCGTTATTGTGCGGCTGGTGCTGCGTGAACCAGTGCGCGGCGCGATGGAGCTTGATAATCATGCAGACATCGTCCAGCCACCCTTTACTGAATCACTCAAGAGCTTGCTAAAAATACCCGCCTGGTGGTCAATGTGCTTAGGGATCGCCTTTGGATCTTTTGTCTCCTATGCCTTTTCTGCATTTCAGACTAAATATGTAGTGGCCCTTGACCCCAGCTTTGATTTTAAAACTCTGGTTATTATTCTCGGTGTAATCAATGGAACAACGTACGCAGGCGGCGCGTTTTTTGGCGCTAAACTCGCCGACAAATGGGGCGCAGTTAATATCCGTGCCTATGGCTGGTTACCGGCCATAGCCATAGGTCTGTGCTTACCCATCGGTGTCGCTAGTTTTTGGGTAACCTCAGTCTGGGCACATCTGGGTTGTACTACTTTTTTCTTGCTGTTTTTGGGTATCTATTTAGGCCCTAGCTTTGCCATTGCGCAGACCCTAGCGCCGATTAATATGCGCGCCATGTCAACCGCCTTGTTCTTTTTTATTCTCAACATGATCGCCTTGGGTGGCGGGCCCACCTTTGCTGGTTGGCTTATCGATGTATTCAAAGAGAGCCATGCCGACCTGCCAGCGATGCGCTATGCGATGACCGTCACCTGTCTGATGTTTATCCCATCGATTCTGAGCTTTTTGGTGGTTGCCCGCGTACTCCCCCATGATTGGGCTGTTGCCGAGAAGCGCAATGAAGCCCTTAACAAGCAATAAGTCAGTGATTCTGCTGCGTAGAGGGAGAGGGTAATGTTTCAACAGAATTGGTCACGATTGTTTTGTCTGCTTGGCTTGCTGGGCGGTGCTATTTTACTGTTGGCAGCGGCTCGGTTATCGGCAGCCCAAGAGGTTTTGGTTGCGTCTGATCTTTTAATGGCGCAGAAAGTCTTGGCGTCCGCGCCTCTAATCCCGCCAGCAATTTTCGCCCGTGCAGAGCGCGATAAAAAAGGCCGCTTTATCAATGCCAATACTGACCTTTCTCATGGTTCAGTGTCTGTGCGCGCGGGTTTTTTCCTCCGGCGCTTTGCCACCGCCTTTCGCAGTAGCGCTGGCACCCCGCAACGCTTGGCTAACGACGGTTCGCAGCTGCGTGACTATCCTGTCCATCACCTTCCAACAGTAACCTGGATAGGCCATGCGACAGTATTGGTGCAGATGGATAATGTCACCTTTCTCACCGACCCAATCTGGTCAAAGAGGCCCAGCCCGGTGCCAATTATCGGCCCCAGTCGGTTTGTTAAACCTGGCGTAGCGATTAAGGATTTACCACCCATCGACTTTGTTGTTATCTCCCATAACCATTACGATCACCTCGACCTGCCAACACTGCGCAAGTTAGCTAAGCGCAGCCCTGAAACGGTATTTTTTGTGCCTCTGGGTAATGCTGATTTATTACGTCGCAATGGCATAAAGCAGGTGCAGGAATTGGATTGGGGCGAAACTGCCACTTACAAAGACACCACCGTGCATTGCCTACCTACACAACATTGGAGCAAACGCAGCCTCAATGATACCCGAAAATCACTCTGGTCGGCCTGGGCTGTGACCGGCTCAGAGCGACGCTTTTACTTTGCCGGAGACACCGGTTATTTCCCTGGATTCAAAGATATCGGCGACAAGCTGGGGCCGTTCGATATCGTAGCCATGCCCATCGGCGCCTATGACCCTAATAAAATGATGAAATCCTCGCACATGAACCCAGAAGAAGCGGTACAGGCATCGGTCGATCTGCAGGCTAAGAAAGCGCTAGCGATTCATTTTGGCACCTTTGATTTATCCGATGAGCCACTTGCCGAACCGCCACTGAGGTTTAAACAGGCCGCAGCAAACTCGACCTTAGGCAATGACAACAGCTGGGTGCTGAAAATTGGTGAATCGCGAGAATTTTAGACACAGATCAATGCGATGGGCTCTGGGGTCTAACGTGCTTAATTCGTGTTAAGGTTCCACTGATCGCTAAAATCATGCCTAGGCGATATTCACTAGCTTGTTACATAGTAAAGAATGAGAGTTTGGTGCGCTGTCACAACGGACACCACCTCGCTCTAAAACTTTAATCGGCCTAACCACACTGCATTTTTAGGGTACCATAGGGAACCAATAGTAACGGCCATAGGCATCGCTGCCTGAGTATGAGCACGTCAAGAAAAGGCTTACCAATGACCAACATCAAAAATGGTTTAAGACTCTTACTATTAATCGCACTGTGGAACGCCAATCTGGTGGCCGCTGATGGTTACAACCCTGAAGCAATTAAGTCTGGTCGAGTAGATCCGAGTCTGCATTTACAGCAGGGTAGCAATCAGCTCGAAGCGCAAAAAATCAACCCCGTGATCTATAAAGCAACCGGCTTTGGTAATACCTTTATGGTGGTCACCGATGAGGGGAATGTCATTATTGATACCTCATTGCCGAGCATGGCACCAAAGCATAAGAGCCTTCTCAATGCGGTCAACGATGGCCCAGTCCACTCGATTATTATTACCCATGGCCATGGCGATCATACTGGCGGTGTCGGACTTTGGCGGGAACCTCAGACTAAGGTGATCGCACAGGCCAACATGGTCGAATTTTTACACTATCAGCGCCGCCTTAACGGCCTGTTTATGCAACGCAATAGCGCGCAGTTTGGTTTTGATCTAACCTCGCCAACAGATGCGTCCGCCAATGAAAGTTCTGGGGTCAATATGCGCCCCAATACCCTGTTTGATCAGCAACTGGATTTCACGCTGGGTAAGGAAAAATTTCAACTGTTGCACACGCCCGCAGAAACCTATGACGCGCTGACCGTATGGATGCCTGAATATAAAGCAGCCTTTGTCGGCGACCTTTATTATCGCTCGTTCCCCAACATCTATACCTTGCGAGGCACTAAACCACGATGGGCGCTAGACTATATTGCGTCAATTGATCGAGTGCTGGCACTGAAGCCAGAGATTCTGCTACCAAGTCATGGTGAGCCTATCATCGGCAATATAAACATTTCTGCGGCAATGGTCCGTTACCGCGATGCCATTCAGTATGTCCATGATGAGACAGTGCGCGGCATGAACGCAGGCAAGGATGTCTACAGCCTGATGCGTGAGATTAAACTGCCAGAGATGCTAGATGTTGGCGAGGCCTACGGTTGGGTCTCTTGGTCGGTGCGGGGTATTTATGAGGGTTATACCGGTTGGTTTGATGGCGCCCCGGCTAATATGTATGCTCAGTCTCCTCAATCTATCTATCCCGACCTGGTGGTCTTAGGCGGCGGCAGTGGCAAGATTGTCAGCCTTGCTGAGCAGCATCTAGAAAAGGGTGACGCAGTGAAGGCTCTGCTTTTGGTCGAAGCAGCGATGGTTGCTGACCCCAATAACCGTGACGTTCTGGCCATGCGTCTGCAGATATTGTCAGTACTACGCAATGCCTCTGCAAATCTTAATGAATCTGGCTGGCTCAGTCACGGTATCAACCAAACGCAGCAAAATCTTAAAAATATTGATTAGCTTTTGAGCGTTGCATCGCAGTCACCAATCTTAGACTATCCTGACTTTATTAGACAAAGCAGACCATGAGGTTGCAATGGGTTAGCAGCCCCATATAAAGTGAGGTGTAACGCGGACACTGACCCTCGATCAACGTTGCTAAGCTAAAACTGCGGCATTATTTTATCAGAACACTCTGCCCTTTGAGAGATGTCGCCGCACCGACATTATGTGTAAGATGGTATTTAATAATTAAGTATTAATAATCTGAGGGCTGAGTACCGGCTCTGATCACGTTCCAGGTCGAGGCACTTTGTGGGGTTTCCCGCCGATTCGAAGTCTGACCTTGGTAATAGGTAAAGGGAAAATAGCATGGCTATAATGTCGCGTTTACTCAATAAAATAAAATCTAAAACGCTTGCGGAACAGCTGGCTGAGCTAGATCAGCTGACCAGGATACAGCGTGAAGCTCTGGCGATGAGCGAAGAACCAATTGAGCTGCGCAGTGCCGCCATTGATCTACTCGACTACGGTGTCACACTAACAGAATTAGCCTGCGACTGCCCCATTGTGGGTTTACAGCAACGGGCCCGGCAGCGCATGGCTCAGCTTATCGACAGCAATAGCCTTGGCTTAGCCCAGTTGACCGAAGATGGACTGGATATCATGGCTCAGTTCGCCATTGTCGGATTCTGTCAAAACTCAGCGTTGCTGTCGCAACTTCTTAACACCAGTAGTGACCCTCAGTTTTTCTACCAGATTGCCACACAGGGGATTTCTGCCCGACTGCGTGAGCTGGCAGCAGACAAGATTAGTGATGAAACCACATTAAAAAAACTGCTTAAACAGAGCAGAGGCAAAGACAAGTTGGTATACAACATTGTGAAGGGCAAGGTTGATGTCTTTCGTGCAATTGAAAAAGAGGCCTCGCAGACTCAGGCAGATATTGAAGCCCTATGTGAGCTTTTACAGGCCCACAGCAACCGCGGTTTTGATATGCTTTTTACAAACAAAGCTGATCGTTTATTCAAACGTTGGGAACAGCTAGCACCCCAGAGTCTCCCCGCTCATAATGTTATAGCGCAAAAGGCCATACTGGTCTGCCAGCAGACCATTGCAGCTCATGCAGCGGAACAGGCCAAGATAGCCGAGCGCAAATCAGCAGAGGAGTCTGCCACTCAGAAATTGCAAACCATAGCACCTGACCTGCTCAACCTATTAACTCAGATTTATGCAATGGACGGCAGCGAACCGCAGCGCATCGTCATCGTCGAGGCTGTAAATGAATGTCGGCAGCGGCGAATCGCTGCACTGCAGTTGGCCAGCAGTAATCCCCATGCAGACAAACAGTTCAGCCAATTAAATAACGCAATTACCTTGCAACTGCAGCTGCTAGAAAAGCACGGTAGTCTCGCGCAACAAACAGCGGCGTTGGCACAGCAGTCAACGGAAGACGCGGCATATCGCGCCATGCAGACGCGACTCGAAGACGCGGCGCTGCTGCCAAAATCGCTGGTGCCGCAATCAGTGCTCGATGCCCGCTCGGTCATGGGCAACAAAGAAAAGCAGTGGGCCGCGCAAAAGCAAACCGTGGCGAATCAACTGCGGCATCTCAATGCCCTGATTGGTAAAGCTAACGGCGCACTTAAAGACGGTCAGTCGAATCAGGCCGCCGGTATCAGGCGCAGCCTCGAGAAGAAATATTTAGAACTGGAGCGGGTGCCACCCGCTGTCACCGCACAGATAGAGCAACTAGATGCTGCGCTCGACAAGCTACTCGACTGGAAGCAATATGCGGTCGAGCCAAAACAGCAGCAGATGATTGATAGCATGCAGGCACTGGTAACCAGTAACGATAACCCTGAGGCGCTGGCCAGCAAAATTAAGCATCTGCAGGAGCAATGGAAATCTATCAGCAAAGGCTCTGACGATCAGGAGCCTTGGCAGCGCTTTCACCAGCTAGCCGAGCAGGCCTATCAGCCCTGCAAACTCTATTTCGCCGAACAGGCCTCGGTGCGCCTAGCCAACTTAGAGAAACGCAGTGCGCTTGTGGCCCAGTTAAAGTCGTTTTTTACAGACCAGCCCTGGGAGACCGAAGACGCAAAGAGCATTGATTGGGCACTGATTGAAAAGTTGATTACGACTGCTATTCGTCAGTGGCAGAGCTATGCACCTACCGAGCGCAAGGGCAACAAACCGGTACAAGCTGAGTTCGACCAGGTGTTGGCAGCGATGCGCAAAAGGCTGTATGAGCATCGCCAGGATAGTAGTGAGGCCAAACAAAAGCTAATTGACCAGGCTCTACAATTATCGGATATGGACGATAATCGTCAGGCCATAGAAAAGGTCAAACAACTACAGGCCCAGTGGAAAACTGTTGGTCAGGCTGCCCGTAGCGATGAACAAAAACTGTGGCATGCCTTTAGAAAAGGCTGCGATATCGTCTTTGAAAAACGCCAACAGCAGAGTAATGAATTTAAAGCTGAACTGCAGGCTCATAAAGCTCAGGCACAGGCTCTGCAAGCCGAGGTGCAACGTTTGGCTCAATTGACCGGCCCGGCCCTGCTCGAGGCACGCCCGCGAGTCAAGGAATGTCAACAAGAGTTTCGCCGCGTTGGCACATTACCTAAGACCGCCTCGACTAGTTTAAACGAACAGCTTTACCAATCACTGCAGCAGTTTGAAACAGCTGTGGTAGCCCAACTAGCAGCCGCTAAAGTACAGGTATGGGAAGATTTATTTGAGGCCAATAATAAAATTCGGTTGGCGCAACTAGCCAGTGATCCCGCCGATAAAAAAGCCCTGCAGCAACAGGCCAGAGATTTTATCGATGGCGTTAGTCAATGGCCTAAGCATGGCCTTGCTGCGCTTGAACAGAAAATCACTGTGGGTGCTAACAGCGCAAAACAAGAGGACTATGAACAGGCTCTGAAGATACTCTGTATACGCGCCGAAATTCTCAGCGACAACCCAACGCCCGCCGACGACAAAGCGCTGCGTATGCAATATCAGGTGTCGCAACTGCAGCAGAATTTTGGCAACAGCGGTGGCGAAAGAGCCGATAATCTGCAGGCACTTATTTTAGACTGGGTGGCTGTCGGCCCGGTTGTCACTGATGTCTATGACAGGCTATTGACACGCTTTAGGCTCAGCCGCTAACTGGGTGCTTGTCGGGGAGCTTTTTCGCTGATGTCATCGAAGGAAAAAAGGCTCAGGCTCGCTCCATGCCATAGTATTGATCAAAATAAAAATCCCGATAAAGGGGAAATTTACTTATCTATCAAATTCACTATTGCCAATATTGGCTGCGGAGTCAGCAGCATTACCGAACACCTCATTCTGAACTAGCAGACTACCAGCACGTAATAAAACTCCGTAAGCGATAAGCTCAAAGACCTCCTCATAAAAAACATTATGGGTAAAGGTAAGTTTTTCACACAGGTCTCCAACTAGCAGTAACGCACCCGCTTTAATCGCCATCATACCTGCAGCACTGGAAACAAAAGATTTGGCCAAAGTAATATAGAAGCTTACCTTAATTAAAGCTAATAGCACCATGCATGCTAGCCCTATACCTAACAACAGGTTGCGACCGGATCCAGCACCCCACTTATGCCAGAAGTCATGAACATTTAGTCTATCGACATCAACTTCACGAAGGAAGAAAAAAATCGCTAGCCACACAAAGAATAAACAGAGCAACTTATCCGTTCTCTGTGATTGAAAAATAGGTATGATGTAGACCGCTATCACCACTAGTAGCGTTAAAGCCTGAAGGTTTTCTAATATATTATTTTCGTCAAAAACACTAAAATCTTTCCTGACATATACTGAATACCCCGACCAAAAAATCACTAAAATGATTATGGCCTGGACGAAGAGTACCAGTGGTTTTATTACTCTCAATGTAGATATCTCCTACTAGGAAAGTTTTCTTATATACGTCCAGTGCGCTAATGGACATTACCCATTGCGCCTATAAATAGATAAGGTTTTGGGCAGCAGCAATAGATCGCCGTTATGAGCCAATAGACCTTATCTGTAAAGCGCAGTCAAATGATACCGTAGATATGATGTGTCTGTCAGCATGCCCTGATCGAACAGCAGGTCAATCAACCCCAAGTCGATATAATGAAGGGCAGATTGGCGTTCTTGTGCGGCTATTTTTAAGGCGATCTGGCCATACTCAGGGCCATTTCATATTTTTTGATCAATAATCACTCAAAACCAACATAGGTGACAAAGGTGCTATTTTGAGCGCGCGTCGAGCGGACATCATTGGCAGGGAAACTTTTATCTGGATAGCCCATAGCAATACAGATCATGATATTTTGATCGTCTGGTATATTGGCATGTTCACGAACAACATCCGACTGCATGATACCTTGACCGTTAATCACACAGCCTAAGCCCCGCTCCCATGCAGCTAGGACGATACCATAGGCCAGTGAGCCCAAACCAAAATGTGTCATGGCCGCTGGCTCAAGATATTTATCGTAGGTCAGCACCAGTGAGACTGGGGCATCAAATTGGCGGAAGCCTCTCAGCATCCAATCCAAACGCTTTTCTTTGTTGTCGCGCTCTATACCCATTGCCTCAAATAACTGAATGGCGACATCAATTTGATTTTTGCGATGCCCCTCTTCATAGTCTTCTTTATAGGGAAAGTCGCGCACATGGGGCTTACCTGCCAGCGTATTTTTCGTATTGCCCTCACGGATGGTATTTAACACATCGCCGGCGACAACATGAATATGCCAAGTTTGAGTATTGTACGAAGTAGGTGCCCATTTAGCGGTATTGATAATGTCGTCAATCAATGCTTTGGGGACCGGTTTATCGAGGAACCCACGGGTACTTTTTCGAGACTCTGCAAATTGGGTAAAGTTCATGGTTCGATCCTTGCATTTAACTTTTTATGGCACTTAGAATGCCATAATATAAAGGTTATTCCTATGCTTTTAATTGATCCACCAAGTCTTCTGCTGTTGAGACGATATATCAATCACTGGCCCATCGAGGATTGGCGGCATATCCATTGGTCGAGATGCTAAGGTTGCCAATTATCCACATTGCCAATATGCTTTGTTATGTCGATGTGACAAAATTTTCTCATTCTATGATATTTTTAGGAAACGCTGACCTCTGGTGACAGAGACTATGGGGCCGCTATGCTGACGTTGCATCATCTGAATCAGTTATGCTCGCATGAAAAAGGTTGCATTGAAATGACAAACAAGAAACATTACATGACGCTGTTACGTCGAGCCAGCCTGTTATTGCTGGTTCTACTACACCCAGCCCTAAAGGCCGAGACTCTAGCCCTGTCCGCGGACAGGATTATTATTGGTAATCAGGATAAGCCGCTGCTGGACAGCGCCATAATAATTGAAGACGACAAGATTAGCCGGCTACTCAAGCGCGACAAGATCCCCGCTGATATGCGCGTTATTGACCTCGGTGATGCGACCCTCATGCCGGGAATGATCGATGCGCATACCCACCCGCTGCTCTCTACTGGAGATTATCAGACCAACCACCTCGCACAGAGCTCTGCCTACAAGTCACTGCGCGCCGCAGCTTTTTTGCAAAAGCTTGTCTACGCCGGCTGGACTGGACTCAGGGTGGCGGGAGACGGAGACGTATTCTATGGCAACACTGACATTCGTCGTGCTATTGATGAGGGTTTTATCATGGGCCCCCGCATGGCCGTTGCCAACCATTATCTGTCAATTACCGGTGGCGGTGGCGATCTAAACTATCTGTCACCCGAGCAGAGCATGATTGCCGACGGTCTCGTCGTGGACGGCGTCGATGAAATTCGCAAAGCGGTGCGCAGCGAAATAAAATATGGTTCCGATTGGATAAAAATTCTCGCTACCGGCGCCTACCTATCCGTCGGAGACAGCCCGAAAAATGTCTCTTTCAGCCCTGAAGAATTCCAGACCGTTATGGATGAAGCGAATCGTCAAGGCATACCAGTCATGGCCCATGCCCATGCTACCGCGGGTATAAAACAGGCCGTACTTGGTGGCGCGCGCAGTATTGAGCATGGCACATTTCTCGACAATGAGGTTATCAATTTAATGGCGGCGCGGGAGGTCTGGCTAATCCCCACTATTTATATCGGCGATTATTATGCGCTTGAGGGTGGCCTGCGCGAAGATGATCGCAACAACTATTATATGGAGCACGAGCGTCCCGTTTGGATACAATGGCTCAAAAAGGCCCATAAAAAAGGCGTGAAAATTGGTGTTGGCCTAGATTTTGGCTCGCAGGGCTACGCCCCCGAAATCTTTATACGAGAGTTTGCCACATTGGTAGAGATTGGTATGACACCGATGGAAGCGATTCAGGCGGGGACGCGAGTCAACGCAGAAATGCTCGGCTGGGATGATAGACTCGGCACCTTAGAGGTCGGAAAATTGGCTGACATTATTGCTATAAAAGGCAATCCGCTGGACAACATCGACGCCTTAAAGGATGTGTCTTTCGTGATGCTTGGCGGTCGTATTATCCGCACACCCGACGGTGAAAAAAACCCCTCAGACGGTTTGCTTCAGTTGCCATGATGCGCAGATCAAAGACAGCTCATCCAGTATTAATGTGAAGCGCTAGATGGACTATTGGCCTCGGCCTTAAGCTCCCCAATACTAACTTAAGAGATTAGATACCTGTCGCCCTCAAACGGCGACTAAGAGGGTCAAACTGCTTGGATTTACATGATTTATTAATCGGATTTTTGCCGACGTCGTGCACGGTTTGATGCCTTGTGGCCAGGCCCCGCAGCACCACCGGCAACCGTCAAATCACCGCCCATTTGAGCCACGGCGCCGCTGGTAATCGCACCTAATGCTGACTGTATTCGCTCTACATCTGGCCTATCGGCTTTCACATAGCTGTCCATAGCTTGGCGCATAACTGCGATATGGGCCGGCGAGGTGCCGCAGCAACCACCAATCACGCGAGCACCGGCATCCATCGCCATGTGAGTGTAACGCGCCATTAATTCTGGCGTGCCGCTATAACAAATTTTGCCCTCGACCCACTCGGGGATACCACAGTTACCTTTTGCCACCAGTATAGGTACCACACCGGCTAACTCGGCAGCTTGCTGCATATTCACAATAGCAGCTATCACTTCCGCAGCACCCAGACCGCAGTTGCTACCATAGGCGACCAATGGCGTACTCAGTTCAGATTGCAGCTGTACAAGATCTGCGGGCGTCACACCCATCATGGTACGGCCATTGGTTTCGATACTCAGGGTTAGCACTATGGGCAGTCCTGCCACACTAGCCCCTCGCACTGCCGCATGACATTCTTCGATGGAAGATAGAGTTTCGATCCAAAGAATGTCAACGCCGCCCTCCTTAAGCGCCATAGCCTGCTCGGCAAAAGCCACCTCACCGTCCTCTATCGTCATTAGCCCTGCTGGCGCGAAGATCTCCCCTGTTGGCCCCATGGAACCAGCCACTACAACCTCACGACCGCTCGCGGCAATCTCTTTGACTAATATTTGCGCAGCGGCATAATTAAATTCTGCCACACGATCCTGCGCATCATGAAGCTTCAAGCGATAGCTATTACCGCCAAACGTGTTAGTCAACACGATATCTGAGCCGGCATCGATGAACGATCGATAGTGCGACGCAACCCGATCGGGGAAGTCGACATTCCAAAACTCTGGAGAATCGCCTGACTGCAAGCCAAGTTCAAATAAGTTGGTGCCCGTGGCACCATCAATTAGCAAACTGTGTTTTTCGTCAAGCAATCGTAAAAAGATATTATCCATAGATAATCTGCGCCATCCACCAAAGAGTTTTACAACAAAGAACATTATTACGCTGGGTAAGAGATACCAAGGAAATAACAGGTTTCGAGTGTCGGTAATATACGATCAATCAGACCAAAAAGCCTTCTTTCTCAAATGATTCCCGGAACCGAAGCGAACGCGCTTAGCGTGACGTTAGGCGCCAATAACTGGCTATACTAATATCGCGACTGGCGCACTTTGCGGGCACAGATTTTAGCACTCGCTCGCAGGTAGTCGTCTTCACCCAAATAGGCATTCTGTCGCTTTTCTGCTCGCATGCATTGCTCGTAAGGCGAAAATAAATAGTCTGCAACAGATAGCGCACCCACCACGACAACACCAGTCACCAGTGCTCGAATTAACCAGACTTTACCGCTTTTAAATGCCTCTAATGACCCTTTCATTACTCAAAATCCTTATTACTCGGTTAGCCACTACCCTGACGCCAGATAAGCAGTAATCATTAAATTGTCTAATACCTGCCTTGCATATTTGGATAGCATCAATCAATACGCTAAGACTGATGCGACCTTACCAGTATTGTTCATTATTCGGAAGGCGTTACAGTAAGTTTTGGCCTGTGAGTGCTAGTGATATCGAGCGCTTTAACTTGCGACCCAGCCTATTTAGCGGTCGAGGGCATTGGTTGGGCCACCGGAGCGTCTGAAAATACGATCACTTGCATCTTGTACCTATAGTGTTATAGTTAACCAGCACACCATAATACAGGTTAACCTCGCAGGTGCTTCGTGATGAAAATTGAATGGCACGACAATAGCCCTATCTATCGACAGCTAGCGGAAAAGTTACGTGAGCTGATTCTTCAGAGAATCTATGAAGATAACGATGCTATACCATCGGTGCGCCAAATTGCCGCCGACCACCAAATCAATCCGCTTACTGTATCCAAGGCTTTTCAGATACTAGTGGATGAACAGTTAGTGATTAAAAAACGGGGGCTCGGCATGTACGTTGCACCCCACGCAAGAGACCTACTAATAGCCCGCGAACGCAAGCTATTCATAGAGCAGGAGTGGCCCAGTTTTAACCAACGTGCTGTGGATCTAGGATTTGATCTCAGCACCTTACTCAAGGAGTTATTATGAGTACAGTTATTGAAGCACAGGGAATGAGCAAATCATATGGCAACTTTAACGCCCTTGATGACATCTCTTTTGCCGTACAACCGGGATCAATTGTAGGCCTAATTGGCCCCAATGGCGCGGGTAAAACCACTACATTAAAAGCATTGCTTGGCCTCATTCAATTTGATGGCGACCTGTCAGTACTAGGCGCAGATCCCAGAAAGGAACGCCATAGCTTAATGGAGAGTCTATGCTTTATCGCCGATGTGGGCGTGCTACCGCGCTGGTTAAAAGTATCCAATGCACTGGACTATGCTGCGGGAGTACACCCAAAGTTCAACCGTCAGCGGGCCGAAGAAATACTCGCCGCCACTAATATCCCCATGAACAAGCGTGTCAAACAACTCAGTAAAGGTATGGTCACCCAGCTACACCTCAGCCTGGTTATGGCTATTGATGTGGAACTATTAATCCTTGATGAACCGACACTGGGACTCGATATTCTCTATCGGAAATCGTTTTATGAAAGCCTACTTAATGATTATTGCGACAAGCAAACCAGTATTATTATTAGCACCCATCAGGTCGAAGAAATAGAGTCGCTACTCACCCACTTGCTGTTCATTGACAAAGGTAAAATTATCCTCGACAGCGCCATGGATGACTTAGCATCCCAGTACGGCGAGGTCTTAGTATCCCCTGATGATTGGGTCCGCGCTGAGGCTCTGGCTCCCATTTACAGTCGCGATCTACTCGGTAAAAAAGCGATGATCTTTGAAGATGCAGCAGCGGCCGACCTAGCCGTACTGGGCGATGTCTCAGTACCCAGCGTCGCCGATCTATTTGTTGCAAAAATGCGAAATAACGGCGGTGTAAAATGAAAGCTCTAGCAATGTTGACTCGACGTGAATTCTGGGAGCACCGTAATACGTTCGTGGCACTACCCGCGCTTGTCGTTGCGGTGCTTTTCAGTGTGATGCTTCTGGGCACGGCCTATACGCCACCTAGCGTTAATTTTAGCGTACAAAGCAACATGGATTCCGACGGTTTTAGCGTGCCAAGCAACATTCCGTCCGGCGGTAATCAACAACAATATGAGTACCAGCATGACCTCAGGGGCACTTGGGCAACCCTATTAGTCACACAGTTGCAGGCCACTGATAGCGAAACTCGCGCACAGTATCTTGCGGTCGGCCTGCGGACTATTGAGCGCATTCTGTCGGTCATTCTTTACCTAGTGACCCTGTCTTTTTTACTTAACTGCCTGTTAACCGATAGACGCGACCGCAGCATACTGTTCTGGAAATCGATGCCAGTCTCTGACCAGGCCACGGTATTGATGAAACTTTTTACCGCAGTAATAGCCGTACCGCTAGTCTATTTTGCCGGAATTGCGGCACTCCAAGTTAGCTGGCTGTCCCTATTAAGCCTCAGTACCGCTGGGACAGAGCTGTCGGCCTGGGAGACCGTTTGGGCACCTGCGCAGTTGCTAACCCACTGGCTGGACTATCTGGCTCTGGTACTAATCAACACTCTTTGGTGCCTGCCACTATGGGGCTGGCTTCTGCTAGTCTCCGCCTATGCTAAAAGTGTCCAACTAATTTGGGCGCTGGGAGGACCGATTGCCCTGATTTTCGTCGAGAGCTTGGTGTCAGACCAAGGTCATATGAAGGCCTGGATCATGCAGCACTGCATGCCCATCACCAGCTCAGCCAACATCTCTGACCAGCTGTTAAGCATAAACATGTTCAGTGCCCTAATAGCCGGCGCGGCCATGGTTGGCCTGGCAATCTTGCTCAGAGGCCGAGCCGACGAGCTATAATATTGACTCACGCCCAGGCTAACTAAAATAGGGAATAGATTCGGACTTAAGGACTAAAGGACTAAAGGTAGCAATGGAGCGGTTCCTGCTGACCACAGCCGTTTCACTGTTGCTGTCAACTAGCCTTAGCAAACGATGGATACGAGGTCGTTAATTGTATTAACGCTAGGGAAGCTTGAGCAACTTCCTCCCTATCGGCGCGCGAGTTAACGTATGGCCCAGACATTTAGAGGACAGGAGCAACCAATTACCGCGCTAATAGCACTTTAAGGGTCTTTGTGCTGTCTTCTCCATCCGCCGCGCTAAAACTCATCAGCAAGTCATCTTTGCCATCGTAATTTAAGTCATTGACGCTCACCAAATCACCATCACTTGGCAGATGCGTTTTATAGCTGACACTGCGCTTGGTAAACATCTTACTATCAGATTTACCGTAGTAAATACGCAGCTTATTATGACCTGCTGATAATATTAAATCTTTTAGGCCGTCACCATTGACATCGCCAAGTTTAACGACGGGTGTTCCCGTTTGACCCGATGACAGACTAAAATTTAACCCTACCTCTTTGCGAAAGTTAGGTTTACGTCCATAGTTGTTAGCGCCATTCATTTTGAACACATAAACATCTTGATCGATACTCCCTGAAACTAAGGCACCGATAATCTGCGTGAGTCCAATATCAAATCCAACCAGCAACACCTCTAGTATATCGTCATTGTCGAGATCAGAAAAATCTAATCCCGTCAGCACGCCGTCAGCACGAATAACGCTACTCGGCTGTTTAGCAAAAACTAACCTACCGAGCACCTTTACGCCTAGATAAATCTCATAATCATTGGCTCTATCAAGCACGCCTGACGCTTTAGAATATTTCACCACCATGTCCGCGATACCATCACCATTTAGGTCTCGCAGAGCATCAAGCATACGCGACTCAAGATTACTTTGGTCTAATTGCTCGCCACTCTCACCTCGCTTAGTCCACCATTCCAAACTACTGATTGAAGCGTTTACGCTGATAGTTTCTGCCGTCTCATTAAACTGACCATTTTCAAGCTGGAGAAAAACGTCTATCTCGCCCTCTCCTACCCGTGCTATATCTATCCGGTTATCGAAATTCACATCTGCAAAAAATAAAGTGGCGGGCATATAACTAATAGTATTTTGCTCAAGACGCATCTGTGGCTTAACAGGTAATGCTTGGCGAATAAACTGGTTATCTGCTGCCCCGATCAAAAGAACTGTTTCACTAAAGCTGGTTACAACGACATCATCAAAAGTATCATAATTTAAATCATGGACAAAATCTGCATACCTCAAATAGTCCGCCTCTGGCTCTAAATAGAGAGAGTTAATTGCTGCCCGCTGGGTAAATTGACCTTTTTGATATTCATAGAGCCCAGATGAGGAGACAAAATAGATTGTTTGTAATCCTTGTGTCGCTAATATCTGCTTCGACTGCCCAATATCAAAACTGTGAAAGCTACTTGGAATTACCGTCTTATCCGTCACTATATATTTTTCAATTATCACATCGTAGATATAGATCATTAACCATCGATTTTTGTTTTCATCCAACGAAATAGTTAATAACTCTTTACCAGGGTGGGATAAAAAATTGCCCGCGATAACCCCCATAGTTAAGGCGTACGGCACCTCCACAGACTGCTCGACGAAGGTCATGTTTTTGCTTGCAGCACTTTGAGTCTCAATTAAGAGGATTGCACAAAAAAATACTGTAACGACTGTGTTCAGCCAAGGTAACCGGGTAACCGGGTAACCGGGTAACCATTAAAGGATTCATAATTTCGGCGCTTGATACTAGATGGGTGACTTTATATTGACACAAATCTAACGCCTAGTGAAGAGAACTAGTCCTTATCTTGTAGGTTTAATCGTCAATTTAGTTGGGTACCGATTAGTACCATGGATTCCATTTACGAGCCTGAATAGGACGGTGCCGGGTAGCTTTTAGAGCCTAAGAGGGGATGTTCATTAGATGCTCGAGCTATTAGTTATTATGCATCCCTCGGATTGACCAATATATCATAAATTTGGGCATCTATTAGTGTCGCTCCGTTTGTTACATAAACTACGCACAACAGTTGGGCATGACTACAAAGCTACTTTTAACTATACCTATTGAGCCTCTAGATACCGGTATACCAGTACCTAGAGGACAACAAAGGATTCAAACCATCAATAGTCATTCGAGTGTCTTTAAGACCTTGCGTGCGTACCCTGTCAACCGCGCTGAGTTGGAGCGATATTGTCAGGCTAGCCCGGACATTCCAACTCTAAACAGAACCACGCTTAATAAAGGCAAAAAGTTATCTATCTCTATCTAGCTAAAAGTTATAGCTGGCCTCAACACCATAAAATCGAGGCATATTTGGCAAGCGCGCAATGCCTGTTGCACCAAAGAATGCTTCCGTCGCAACTCGTTCGTCCGTAGCATTTTTAATAAATAGTGTGACTTTATAGCCATCTTTTTCTATACCCGCGCGCAGGTTGACCAAGTCAGTTGCACCCGATTCAATAACGTTATCTAGCTCCCACGACAAAGGTCCCTTGCGGATATAATCAGCCCTCATAATTATATCTAGCTCGTCGCTAACGGCAGCGACGTACTCAACGCCAAGATTTGCACTATATTTATGTACGCCGGGTACATTGTTACCTGTTATATCTCCATAATCGGACGTGGCCGTAAATCCATCGATTTCAGCATCAACGTATCCGTAACCAAAATTAAATCTAAGGCCCTCGAAAGGCTGGATAAGAGCCTCTATTTCTAATCCTCGAGAACTACTTTCATCAATACCCAGATTTTCAAGCGTAAAAGTACCTAGGTTAAGTCGCGTGAACTGTGTATTTTCACTATCAATATCAAATACAGCACCTGTTAAGATCATCGCACCGCCCCAAAGCGTTGACTTAAAGCCAAGCTCAACATTTTCCGACACTTCTTTATCAAATCCCCTCAATATAGTTGGATCAAACTCATTAAATCCTCCGCTTCGGAAACCCTTAGATGCAGATAGATAAGTCATTGTATTGTCTGTGAGCTGATAAGAAATTTGTAATTTTGGCTGCACTTCGCTAAACGTTTTAGAAGCCTTAGTTAATCCCTTTTGACGTTCGTCAAACGACTCGCGCTTATCCTCGTCATATCGCAAGGCGAATGCCAATGACCAATCGACATTAATAGCATAATCGAATTGGCCAAATATAGCCCACGCATCACTACTATTTTCATCGACTATAGAGTAAGCGTATTCAGTGTCGAAGTTCGTATCAAAGTTAGTGGCCGATGTTGCTAAATCATATTCACTTTGAACAATTTGAAAACTGTCACCACTTCTCTGACTGGTGTCCGAGAAATCAGGAAACCAATTAAATTGAGAATTAGTTTTTCGGCTTTGGTAAAAAGCACCCACTTGCCAAACCATAACGTCACTATTACCGGTAAACCGAAATTCTGCGGTCATTGATTCAGACTCAAAATCAGTGCTCTGTGCACCAGAAAAGAAAGCTACAAAGTCACTGGGCATATTCGTATAGTCGCCGTCAGAAAATACCTTCTCATCTACTTCGCTATATCCCAATATAAATATTGCATTACCTAGATCAGAAGCCATGTCTGCCTTAATTGATAGCTCCAGAATATCTCGATCTGAGGTCCCCATAATGTTGGCATTCGAATCGATACTATCTATATTTTTATCAGCATTAATGTCAACAAAGTCAGCGACTGTATAGTTACCAGCACCGTCTTCACTACTAGCATATTTAGCTCTAAAATCAACGGTTAAGTCTTCATTAACTTGAGCCTGTAACATACCTTGAAAACTTGTTCTCTCGCTAAAATCAGTGGCTTTATTGAGAAACACATTATCATCGAATCCACCGGCATCTGTGTAACTACCACCAAGTTGATACTGCAGTGTATCTGCTATAATGGGACCGGAAAGAAAACCGCTAACCTTAGTTGTATCACCATTACCCAATGTCGCTTTAATTTGTCCTTCTAACTCATTGGTAGGGCGACGCGTCACTATGTTGATTGCACCACCTACAGCACCCTTACCGTATAGAGCGCCCTGAGGCCCGCGCAAAACCTCGATACGCTCAATTGCAAATAAATCCTGATTGATAAAATCGATACTGGAAGCAGTTACACCGTCGACAACATAAGCAATTGGTGGATCACCTACTTGAGGAGTGATCATGCCTCTAACAGTGATTTTGGCGACGCCAGGTCGATAGCCTTAGTTTAACGATAGATTAGGTGTTAAGTTTGCGAAATCTTCGAAGCCTTCTATTCCTGCTGATTCAATTTGGGCTCGTCCAAATGCAGTAATAGAATCAGGCACATCCTGAAGATTTTCTGTGCGTTTACGCGCAGTAACCACTACCTCTTCTATAACAAATCCTTGCGCAAAGACATGGGCCGGAATGGCCATTACAAAAGCCGCCATAATCGCTGAGTAGAGAGTATGCTTGTTAATTTTCTCTCGCATTCTATTTATTTTGTTTCTCATGATTTTATCCCTATTTATTATTTTGGAAATGAATTTATAAAAGTTGGTCTTATATTTTATCGGTCATGTAGGACTGGCTGATGAAATTAATGACTCTATGGGTTGATAGTCTAAATCAAATCCGAAACAGCGAGGTGCAACGAAATTCAAAGCTTTTTCTGTGCGATAGAACGCCGGGCAGCCTATACCATAAACGGTTACCCGCTGACCGAATCGCAAGCGCTCTGCATTGATTGGTGTGGAAGTTTCATAGTCAAGCACAGTTATAAGATCGGGCACTGATGTCACCGTCTTACCATTAATCTTCGCCAGCAGATATTCATTTTTTATACTGATCTTTAAGGGCGGCCTAGCGCCGTCAAAGCTCGCGATTGTTGCCTCGCCAATATCATAGCCACCAATTATCTTGGTAGAGCTATCAACAACTTTTCCGGTATAAAGATGATGAATACCACCGTAGATTGAATTGGCAAATAATTTTTGTAGGGGTTCAAATATTTTGTGAGCATTGCCACGACCTTCACGCAAAATGCGTCCTAACTCGACGGAAAAGGTGATGGTGCGGGGAACGATTGATGCTTTTAATTGCTTGCCGGTCATAGGATGTTCCGCAGAGGTAATCATACCGCCAGAACTTAATGCACACTGTCTGATCTCAGGTTCAAATTGTAAAATATTCTTGGTGTGGAATTCCGTGACACCACCCCTGTAGTCTGTGGTCACCGCAGGTGTTGGCAACACCCCATATATCGGATAAGTCATCATTTGGGCTTCAGGTAGTGCACGGCCCATGCCGTCGCCATCGACAACCGGTATACCCATGCCCGCAGCGGCTATGATGGGAATTAATGAATTAGCCCCGCCAACTTCAAAGGAGACAACGGCATCGATTTTTTTACCAAAGCGGTCTTCAAATGCTCTGAGAGTATCCACGGCATCGTTGATTGATGGCAATAATTCAAGGCTCACTGTGGGCGCACCGACTCCGCCAAGGGCGACTATAAAAGCATTGTCGTCTAAATCAGCAGGGTCTATTAGATCCACTGGGCCGTACTTATCCAGAGCGGCCTTGGTGATCAGTTCCGCAACGTAGGGGTCACCACCGCCACCTGTTGCCAAGAAAACCGCGCCAATTGATAAATCAGCAAGTGACTCGCTGCCAAGCTTCTTCATACTGAGGCTCCCTTGCCCTGAGACGGTATGTCTCCGACCGCCTTAATTCGCAGCCTTGTTGTTCCCTCAGCCATATAGGAAATGGTTGTTTCTTCTATGTCGGCAATGCGGATAGTCTTTGGATTTGCGCCGGCATTTATGGCCGTAGATATCGCTTCATAAGACATTTTTTTGATCGCCTGTTCTCGCGGCATATCTTGGTAGCACACTAGGCTCTCTACCTCACCTCCAATTTGGGCAATTGCGGCGCCTATAGCATTGGCGACCCCTGAGTGTTCCGGGCAATACATTTTGGATGCGACCTCTAGCTTATCTGCCACCAAAATAGCGCCGCCACCGACCAGAATAACGGGCATCGGATCACTAGAGGGCATCATCTTCTCAATGCCATTATTGAGCATTGATGCAATGGTATTTAGGCCATTTTCGATGATCTGTGGAGGTAACGTCACAGGGCATTGATTAGGCCCAACCGTCGCTCTACCTGCAGCGACTAATAAGTCAGTTGCGGTAAGCACAGAGCCACCAAATGCCAGTCCCTGTGTTACTAGATTATGGCCCACTGATTTAGGGCCGATACTCCTACCCTCATCGGTCACCAGACTCCCCCCACCAAGACCAAGCGATAGAATGTCGGGCATCCTAAAATTGGTTCTAACGCCACCCACATTGATGACAATATTAGACTCACGGGGGAAACCACCCTGAAGAATACCAATATCCGCAGTAGTGCCACCTAGATCTACGACAATTGCATCATTTAGACCGGTAAGTTTGCAGGCACCACGCAGGGAGTTGGTGGGCCCCGAAGCAAAGGTGAGTGCGGGAAACTGGCGAACAAACTCGGCATCCATTAACGTACCGTCGTTTTGGCTGACAAAAAATCGACATTTAAGACCCCTTTGTCGCAAAGCATCAGCAAAGGCACTAACCACGCTGTCGGCTAGCTTCAATAAGGATGCATTCAATAAGGCCGCATTTTCGCGCTCTAGCAAGCCCAATCTTCCCAAACTATGTGAACAGGTAATATTCACTCCTGGGATTTCACGGCGAAGCTGCGCAGCTACATCAAGTTCAGGCTGCGGTGTCATAGGCGAGAATGCCGCTGAGATAGCTACCGTATTTAGGTTCTTGGATTTGATGTCGGCAATTACTTTGTTGATCTCCGACCAATCTAGTTCAGCAACCGGCCGCCCATCGTAAAGAGTCCCACCGTGCACCATGTAACCATGGTCGCCAAGACTGCGGGAGATATCTTCCGGCCAACCAATTTTTGGCGGGAGTCCCGCACCCGAAGGCAGACCAATACGAATCGCCGCCACCTCAGACAATTTCTTGCGCTCGATCACTGCATTGGTAAATTGCGTGGTACCTAACATGACCGCTTCTATCGAATCTTCCTGCACACCACTGTCCGAAAGGATGCTTTCGAGCGCCTCAAGAATGCCCGATGTGACGTCTGCGGATGTAAGAGCCTTAGTCGAAGAAATAACGTTGTCTCCATCGACAAGAACCGCATCCGTATGAGTTCCTCCGACATCAATTCCTATTCTCATCGTGTTGAACTCGCGTCTTTAAGTGTCAGCAGGTAGTAGGCCACCGCAGCTACGATCATGGCGTCCAGAGCAGCGATATTAGTTATAGAAAGCCAATCCCAAGATCCCATTAGTGCTACGCTGGCGCCTAAGCCCCATGCGGCAATCGCTTTAGGTCTAGACTTTTGCTCTAATAACAGTCGATCTCCGTGATACGCACTGCGGCGTAATATCAGATAATCCACAATAATGACGCCGGATACAGGCACAAAAATCACTGCCAGATAGAAGAGAAAAGATAGAAAATTATTGAGTATATTCATGAAGGCAGCGAGGGTACCAAGGCTGCCGATGAGGATGATAAGTAATTTATTGTTGAGACTGGGTACTGTGGCTTCTACGCTTAGCATAGCGCTATAGAGGTTGAGAGAATTCAGCACCCAGCTACCAAAAATTACAATCGCAAATGCTGCCCAACCAATACCCAGTGTCAGCATAATATTAAGTAGGTCATCATCTCCAAGAGCTGTAGCGGAAAGGCCGCCCGCACTGATAACAATAAATTGTATGACTAGATAGGAGGTGAGAACGACAAAAATGGCCCCACTCCAATGACGAACAAACCGGGTAATATCAGGCAGGATCACTGCGCCCACGATCGCCGCCCCAACAACAGCAGAGACGCCATCACCAAAAGATAGTTCGTTGACTGAGGATGCATTCATGATTTGCGTAAGAGACTGGTCAGTCAACGAACCAACAATGAGTTGAGCAGTCACCGCTATTAACACCGGGATTAGCAACGCAGAGAGTGTGTTAATTGCTCTAAATCCATAGACAGTGGTCACTGTCATAATAATGCCTGCAGCTATCTCAACAGGCCATGCAGGGATTGAAACCGCATATAGTTCCAAAGTTAAGCGCTGAACGGCGCCGCTAAACAGGTCAATATTGACACCAAACCAGCCCAGTAATGAGATCGCAAACGCTACATTGACCAGCGCTGCGCCATGAGAGCCAAATGCAATTCGGTTGAGCATATAGGAACTTAAGCGAGTATTGGTTCCAATTCCGGCAGTAATGCAGCCGATTACCGTAAGAATGACGATGCCAACGACGAAAATTTCAAGGGTCTCCAAAGGCGAGAAAGAAATGGCTATTTCAACGCCCGTCAGAAAGACCGGAAGAGAAAAAGCCACCATCGACGCAATCAGAGCCACCCGAACCCAACTGACGGTATATTTTTCAGGTACTGGCTCAGTAGCAAATTCCGTGGACTCAAGCTTCATGGTGACGCACTCTTACAGCCTAATTCAGATCTTATTATCGCAGGAGAAACGCAAAATGAGGTATTGAAGTAATCAACCGTTGCTTTAGACTATATGGAAATCACATGCGTAAACTGAATATTCTATTGTTATGTCTGACAAAAAATCGCTAAAGCTGGATGCAATCAATCGCAAGATCTTGGCTCAGATTCATTTACAATCTGACATAAGTAATGCAAAGCTCGCAGAGATAGTGAATCTCTCACCCGCAGCATGCTCCCAACGGACTCATGCGCTTAAAGAAGCGGGTTACTACTTTAACGCGCACTGCGAAGTTGATCTTGATCGGATCTGTGAGCACGTTATCGCTTATATCGAATTTACACTGAGTGATAACGGTTTGGAAAACCGCAAAAGATTTGAGGCCGCGATAGAGATTATACCCGAATTTATGGACTGTCTTCGGTTGACCGGAGATACCGACTATATATCGTTTACCTGTTGCTCAAATATTACAGAATTAAACAGACTCTGCGACGAACTTAGTGCCGACAAAAATCTGAATATTCAAAAGATCGTAACCCGACTGGTACTAGAAAGACCCAAGTTTTATTTGGGTTATCCTATCGCAAAGCTCAAATGGCTCGAATAGCCCTGCATTGTATTCATACAAAGGCCATGTCGCCTCATGTGTTACATCAGCTACGCCAAATAAATCCGGGTAAGCTATAGAAACGTCTCCTATCACTCTTAAAAGCTCCTTGACGGTAACCCCAGCTCTTTTTTTATTAGTTATCGGTGCTTAGGTATCCTCTTTGTGCTCACACTTGTAAACGCTTTTATCATTAAACTAAGAAATATCAGGATAATATCCATATGTCTCAATTTGTAGGAAAAACAGCAGTCATTAGCGGCGGTGCAGAGGGTAT